>Ga0155577_117_pt1 | contig 81023 bp, 74 predicted proteins | sample RifCSPhighO2_12_FD_107234 | JGI IMG/M metagenome (GOLD analysis project Ga0155577, IMG submission 107234) | candidate division TM6 bacterium RIFCSPHIGHO2_12_FULL_36_22
CAATGGCTATACATCTGGGCCCGAGTCAACGGGCCTATTGCAGCAAGTTAATTCCTTAGCTGCAAGCTCCCTCCTTTAGGGGGGAGTCGTTGACAAAAACAGCTCATCAAATTTATATATTTATTTATTTTTGCTTAGTGTGCCGTATATTCTATAAGAATAACAATAAAAATAGCTTAGGTATTCCAATAAGATAATTTTTATAGTTGAGGAGAATATTGTGTGGCGTTTTTATATAAGTATATTAGCGTGTTTAATAATTTTTAATGTAGTGGCTATGGACAATACACCAACACAAAAAGAGGGCAAAACCAGCTTACTAAAAGAACTTCAGCAATATGAGAATGCAAGAAAAAAAAATGGATTAAAAGAGTGTTTTTTAGAAAACAATCACGAACATATATGGGGACCAGGCGTTGTGAAAGTGGATGGAGTCGCTTTTTTTTGTCAAAACCATACCCATCATTTACTTTTTGCTTCAAGGCTGGCGCATGATAAAGTTTGTTTAGAAAAAAATTGAGTAGCATCGATCTATCTTTATATGCTTTCTTTTAATATACTTTTTTTATATATATTGATCATTTTTGAAACCTTGTAGATAGATGCGTAAGCCCATAATTCTTATTATTGGAACTCGTCCAGAAGCCATAAAAATGGCCCCAGTTTATTTTGCGCTTATACGTAAAAAGATTCCAGTCAAAATTTGTGCAACATTTCAGCATAGTTCATTGCTTCAAGAAGTATTTGATATTTTTGGTATTATACCAGATTTTAATTTGAGCATTATGAAAGCGGGTCAGGATATTTTTTATGTTACACAACAGGTTCTTGAAAAAACTAAGCACATTTTTGAACAAGAAAATCCAGCATTGGTTTTAGTACAAGGTGATACAACAAGTGCATTTGCTGCTGCTCTTGCTGCTTACTATCTTAAAATTCCCGTTGGCCATATTGAAGCAGGTCTTCGTACACATGATATTTATTCCCCCTTTCCTGAAGAGTTTAATCGTCAAGCAATTGGCCTTCTTGCGCAATTTAACTTTGCACCAACCGATTTAGCGGTTAAGGCACTTCATCGCTATGGAGTTAATGAGAATACAATTTTTTGTACCGGTAACACGATTGTTGATGCATTACAGATGATGCAAGAAAAAATTTTACAACAGCACGTGAATGTATCACCAGCAATTGTGAATATGATTCAACAATGTGAAGTACAACAACAAAATAAGATATTACTAACTGTGCATAGACGGGAATCATTTAACGGTGGTATTGAACGTGTTTTACAAGTGGTTAAAGAGTACGCGCTAGAACATCCGGAAAGTTGTTTTATATATCCGTATCATCCTAATCCTGCGGTTAAAGATGCGATAGAGCAAGTTGGACTATCTAAGGTTGGTAATATTTACATGTGTAAGCCGCTGCCGTATCAAGATTTAATTTACTTATTATTGAAGGCTGATTTAATTGTAACTGATTCGGGTGGTATCCAAGAAGAAGCAATTAGTCTTGGTAAGACGGTATTAGTTGCTCGAGAAAAATCGGAGCGTATGGAGGGTGTGCATGCTGGAATTGCACACTTGGTAGGGACTGATAAAAAAATTATACGAGCTGCATTAGATAAGTTTATAGGCAAAGAGCATCAGGGAAAAACGAGCATCTATGGTGATGGATATGCAGCAGAAAAGATTGTTGAAATTATAGAAAAGAATGGGATTTTGGATGAAGAAAGTTTGTGTTGTCGGGTTGGGGTACATAGGATTGCCAACAGCAATCATAGCTGCTGAAAAAGGTTTTGAAGTTGTTGGATTTGATATTGATGAGCAGCGTGTAGCACGGATTAATAGCTTTGATCCTGTTATTGAAGAGCCGGAGATTGTTGGGCGCTTAGACTTTGTCCTCAAAAACAAATCTTTTAGAGCAACGAGTGAAATTGAATCTGCAGATTATTATATTATTGCAGTTCCTACGCCATTAACTTCTGAACATGGTGTTGATCTAAGTTTTGTTTGGTCAGCATTGGATTTTATCATGTTAGTCATGCAATCGGGAAATTCTATCATTCTTGAATCTACGGTTCCTGTTGGTACAACAGAAAAGATTGTACAGCGAGTTAAAAAGCATAATCCTGCATGGGAAGTTGGTAAAGATTTTTTTGCTGCACATTGCCCAGAGCGTGTACTTCCAGGGAATATTTTTTATGAACTTGAGCACAACGATCGAATCATTGGTGGTTATGATGAAGAATCATCTGCACAGGTTACACAGTTCTATCGTACTTTTGTAAAAGGTAATATTTACTTCAAAACAAGCCGCCTTGCAGAGATGGTAAAATTGATTGAAAACAGTTCACGTGATGTTCAAATAGCGTTTGCACACCAAGTAGCTGCAATGGCTGAGGCGGCAAAGCTTAATCCATACGAAGTAATTCACATGGCTAATAAGCATCCACGAGTTAATGTTCTTAATCCGACGTGTGGCGTTGGTGGGCATTGCATTGCGATTGATCCTTACTTTCTTATAGAATCATTTCCACAACAGACGCAATTGATAGCACAGGCACGACAAGTTAATAACATGAGAACGCAGCAAGTTATTAGTCAAATATGTCGCGCACTACAGGACTTTGATGGCAAGCCAACAGTTTTACTTGCTGGATTGACCTATAAAGCTAATGTTGATGATTTACGTGAATCACCAGCACTTAAGATTGCTGCTCAATTAGCACAATTAGATACCATTGATTTACTTGTTGCAGAGCCGAACGTTGCGCCAATACAGTTGCATGAATATGTTGCGCCGTCACAGATTGTTAACTTTAATATTGGTATTGAAAAAGCAGATGTTGTAGTACTTTTAGTTGCTCATACGAGTTTTAATCTTCAAAATCATATGGTTCTTCTTCAAACAAAATTGGTGTTAGATTTTTGTGGTTCGTGGTTTAAGGTAACACAAGATTCATCTAATTTTTTGTCAAATGTTCATGGATCGGTTGAAAAAGAATTGTAAGTTTGGAGTTGTATAGATCTTTAAAAAGCGCTAAGTTTAAATATAAGTAAGCACGCTCGAAAATTATTCTTCTATTTTTGGAGAACAGACCATGAGACAGGTATTTTTAGACAAAGGTGCCATATCTATAAAAGATGTATGCCAGCCCTTGCTCGATGATTTTTCTATTGTAGTATCCGTTGCCTATTCATTTATGAGTGCAGGCAAAGGCCTTGCGGATGTGTTGCAAGCAAATCAAGAATTTTATTCTGCAACTATTCCAGACAAAATTAGGCATCTTGTTCATATGATTTCACATCAAGATACAAGTTCTGCGACAGCAATTCTCAAAAATGTTCGTACGTACATGCCTATAGGACATTCATGTTCAGGTGTTGTTGTTGCAGTAGGTAAAAAAGTTACAAAATTTCGTATTGGTGATTACGTTGCATGTACTGGCGACGGTCTTGCTAATCATGCAGACATTGTTTGTGTTCCAGAAAAGCTTGCTGTTCGTATTGATAATGAAGATTTTCTTAAGGAAGCATGTATAACCGGTATTGGTGCAATGGCAATGCAGTCTGTTCGACGAGCTACAATCCAGCTTGGTGATTATGTTGGTATCATAGGTCTTGAAACGCTTGGCCAGTTAATGATTCAGCTATGTAAGCTGTCAGGGGCACGTGTTATTGCATTTGATACAGATAATTCTCGTCTTGAACTGGCAAAAAAATCTGGAGCTCAATATACATATAACTTGAGTGATCAAGGTGCTGTTCAGATGGTTAAGTCTCTTACTTCATCGCAAGGCTTGGATCATATTATAGTTTCGCCGGATTGTTTTTGTGAAAATATTGATGAGCTTGCTTTAAATATGGCGCGTCAAAAGGGAGACATTATTGTTGCGGGTAATCGCAAAGCACACTTCAATCAAAAACTTGCATATCAAAAAGAAATTAATATTCTTTACTCTTTTTCTCATGGCCCGGGTCGTTATGAACATGCTTATGAGTATGACGGATATGATTATCCTTATGCTTTTGTTCGTTGGTCTGAAAATAGAAATCTAGAATTGTTTGCGGACCTAATAGTCAATAAAAGGCTTGACCTAAGTCATCTTCTTAAGCACGAAATTCAACTTAGCAAGCTTACGGCAAGTGTAATTAAGCAACAAAGTGATGGCATTGGATTTGTATTGGATTATGATAAAAAAGATGAAAAGTATAGTGGTGCATGTCCAGTTCAATTGCTCAAAAAAGATTTGGAATCACGTCCATTCATTCCGGCACGGCATGACAAAATTAAGATGAGTTTTTATGGGGTTAATGAGTCAATGCAATCACATATCCTTCCCACAATTTCTCAATTTAAAGATGTTATTATTGATCGAGTTATGGATCGCGATGTTTCTAATGCTATGAATACCGCACAAAAATATCGTGGTGCAATTGCACTAAGTGGTGGTGCTGAACTTTTGCAGGGTTTAGATACAGGGGATGCTTTATTTTTTGGCTCACTGAAGGGAATTTCTCTCGATAATATTATGTTAATATTGAAAGAGAGAAAAAATCTGTTTATAACGCGCCCATTGGCTCGACGATCTGCTGACATTCAACAGATTGAAAAATTTTTTGAAGAAAACCCAGAACCAAAACTTTTCATTTGTTTTAATCGTACGTATGCACCATTCATCCAGAAGATTAAAAAACAACTTACGCAACGGACCTTGATGCCGTTGATGGCCAATTATCGGGTTAATCTCAGAGCAACAGATCAGCATAATAGTGGTCAAGAAGGTAACATCATTGATCGTGCATCACACATTATTGATACATTGTGCTACCTTATTGATTCCAAGCCGGTAAGTATTTCTGTTGAAGCTTTATCTCCGCGTGTTAATCATATATACCCTACTGATAATTTTAATTGCCAGATAAGTTTTGCTAATGGTTCAGTTGGCAGTATCCTCTTTACTACACTGGGTAGCAAGGATAGTGGTAGTGAGCGTATGGAAATATTTTATGACTCAAAAACAATTGTTATGGAAGATTTTGTAAGTCTTATGGGCTTTGGTTTGCCCCAAACATTTGATGAATTAGTTCGTGATCCAGATATGGGATATTCTGCAATGTTAGGGGAGTATTTTAGACAAATGAATTTACCAAAACAAGAACTTTTACCTTCAATTGTACGTTGGAACACTGTGCAAAATTTGACGATTGCTATTGATGATCTTGCGTGTCATGGTGGTGGTGAAAAGTCATTGTAATTTTTTGTTTCTCTAGATAATTGGTCGGAACTGACTGAATTAGGAAATGTACATGATCCTTATCTATTCCTATTTATAGAAATTGTATTTCATATCTTTGCTCTACTTCTAAGCAAGTTTCTCTTAGAATCTCATTTGTTTTATAACTTTTTTGTATTTTATTGGACATACTATGTGATACATCTTAAAAAAATTATTATTTTGACCAATCAATATCCCAAATATCCAAAGATTTAAAATAATTTTTTCCGTATTGTTCAAACCAAGATAAAATTTGTTTTTTTTGCCAACTTTTTACTGATGCATAAATATTTGCATCGAAAAAATCATAATTTGTAAACCATTCCTTTGGAGAATCTACTAAACGAATATTTGTTTCATCTTTGCTTTGACCATAGATTTTATTGATGTGTCCGATATCTACTTTGGGATTACGAATTTTTTCTATGCAACGATACCATGCTTGTTTGATGAGAAGATTTTCCCAATTTACAAATTGGAAGTGCATAAGTCCAATTGTAAATTCTTTTTTACAGTTATAATGGTACTGTTTTGGGGCTTTCAAAGTATGTACTTTTCCTTCCAAATCTAAATTTGGTGATCGTGATGTATGGATGAAGTTTGAAGAGTAAGAGCATTTTACATTGTCGCAAAATATGAAATCTCCTTTGAGTCTGGACCATACAGAATCATCACAGCGGAACTTATATGGAGATCGCCATAGTTGTATCCAAGAACAAAGGAGTTTGTCACCAGGGTTGAGGGTTAAAATTTGTTTTCTTAGATAGCTATTGTCTAGGCAATTACTTGTGAATATTTCATCAGCATCAATTACAATAAAATGAGTTCCTCCTGCTTTTCGTCCAGCACGTAGGAGTTTATTTTTATCACCCGGTTCATCTCTATACCACTCAGGCTTTTTAATAATTTCAAGAATATTGCAATCTTTAGCTATAGTTTCTAAAATGTCGACAGTATTATCATCTGATGCATCATCAAGCACAATTATACCATCAGTATAGCATGCTAAAGTCTTTAAGGCCTGCGCTATAATTTGGGATTCATTTCTAACTGCCATAAGACCAATAATTTTATTTGGTTTTGTTAAGGCAAATGTGCTTAAAGATAGATATAATAAAGAGGTGATAATGGCGCAAAATAGCTTGTTAAACATTACTTTCTTTCACTGTTTTAGTTAGTTTTTATACATTAACTATCAAATGATTTTTTGTCAATTGAGCGATAGTTGCTGTCATATGTAAAGTTTGATATGATCGGGTAGAAAAATACTATAAATTCTATTTTAGGAGTAGAAAATGAAAAAAATTAGTTTATTAATTTGTTTATGTTTGATTTCATCTATTTATTCTTCTTCAGAAAAATATTTGCAACCCTTTGCTCCTTATTATAGTCAGTGCGGACAAGATAAATATGTTAATGAGAATATTTTTAATGACAAAAAGAATGGGGTTTTTATAGAAATAGGAGCGCATGATGGTATTAGCTATAGCAACTCTTATTATTTCGAAAAATTTTTAGGGTGGACTGGTATATGTATAGAGCCTCATCCAGAACGATTTGCAGATTTGAAGCTTAATCGAAATTGTGTTTGTGTGGAAGCGTGCGTAAGCAATGTAAACGGAGAAGATGATTTTCTAATGATTGTTGGTGCACCAGAACAGTTAAGTGGTTTAAGCAATAAGTATGATCCTCGACATAGTGCAAGAATTGATAGAGAACTTGCTCTTGATGGGGGTAGTAAACAAACAATAAAGGTAAATTGTGTTACTTTTAACGATCTTATGGAAGAATATAATATTAGTTTCATTGATTTTTTATCTATTGATACAGAAGGAAATGAGTTTGATATTATTCGTTCTATAGACTTTGATAAATATTATATCGATATTATTGTTGTCGAAAGAAATTTTGGAGATCAAGGTATGAATAAGTTTTTGAGGAAGAAAAATTTTGTTTTAATTAAAACTATAGGAGCTGACTTTATCTATAGAAATAAAAATTCAATGAAAGAGTAGAAAAAATTATTCAGATGTTCACATCTAAAACTGGAGTAGTAATGAAAGGAATTGAGTGATGAACAAGTCATATATATTGATTTTTTTTTTATTTTGTGTTGGGGTAGTTTTTGGTGAACAAAACAAAGTTGAATTGTTAATTAAATTTCCTACAAGAGAACGTAGCGAGAAATTTTTTCAGTATCTGGATCAATATTACAAACTTCTTTCAGGTAAACATACATACTATTTTTTGATTACTTGCGATAGCAATGATGCTTCTATGAATAATGAAAAAATAAAAAAAAGATTTGAAAGTTACGAAAATTTAAAAGTAATTTATGGAAATAGTACCTGCAAGATTCATGCTTGTAATAGAGATATGGAGTATGCACCCTCTTTTGATATTGTATTAATCGCAAGTGATGACATGTGGCCAAACACGCAAAATTATGATGAAATTATAGTAGAAGCGATGCAGAAAAATTTTCCTGATTTAGATGGGGTTCTTAATTTTGCAGATGGTTCATCTAAGGGGCCATGTGTTTTAAACACTTATCCAATTATAGGAAGACGATTTTTTGACAGATATTCTTATATCTATAGTCCTGCGTACGAGTCATTTTTTCCAGATTTTGAGCTTTCAGTGGTTTCAAGGCTGCTTGAAAAAGAATTAATTTTAAATATTGAATTATTGAAGCACAAAAGTCCTGGTTTGACTTGGGGGGGGCCGGATGACCTTTATATGAGAAATCTTCATCCTTATTCAAATGATGCAAAGATATTTGCAGCTCGACTAGCGAAAGCATTTGGTTTGGAGGGTCTTACAAAAAAACAAAAAAGATATCTTCTTTTTTGTGAGAAAAAAATGAAAGAAGCAGCATCCTAAGATTTATTTATTGAGTCATAATTGATTTTTTTTTAATAGGTAAAAACCTTATTGCATTTTTAGTGATAATCTTTTTATATTGCTGCATATGAACAGTCGATTGTATTTATAAAAACTTTTGTTTAGTGACTTAGAATTAAGTTAGATTGTTTATATAAGATTATTTTGTTTATCTTTATTTAAGCTAATTTTTCTATAAAGTGAAAAAAGCTGAGTTTAAAATATTAATTCGGATGCGAAAAATTTTTATTAGCTAGGGAGAGAAGAATGATAAAGAAAATTTTACTTATTATTGGTTTATTTGGGGGTATTTCTAATAGTTCCACCAGTCAAACCATAATACGAATGGAAGATAATGCACTTCCACATTATTTTTGTACCGCTTCAGATGAGCGTTACTATCCTTGTTTATTAAATTTGATTGGTAGTATTCATAAGTTTGATTGGAAGCACCTTGAAGAGATTGCCGTATTTAATTTGGGTATGACAACCAAACAGCTCAATAAGTTAAAAAAAATGTCCAAGGTTCAGGTATATGAAGTTGAAATGACGCATCCAGATCTTTTGAAATATTTTGAAACGAATCCTTATGGTAAAAAAGTGCGAGGTTATTATGCTTGGAAGCCAGTAGCTATAAAACAGGCTTTAGATATGTTTCCTTATATTTTATATCTTGATGCAGGAGTAACAATTTTAAAGCCTCTTGATGATTTATTTGAATCCATAGTCTCCAAGGGATATTTTTTATTACATTGTGGTTATGCGGCTCCCGGTAGGCCACATAACGTTGGAGATCGGGTAACTAAGCCTGTGATAGAAAAGGTTATTGATAAACATTTTATAGATCAAAAAGAATACTTGCTTGATTTTCAAACTCCAATGCTTTCCGCGGCTATTCAAGGGCTTTCCCATAAAGTATACGATTCATATGTACTTCCTATGTATGAAACTACATATGATATGCAGCTCTATGAAGATGATAAAAGTGCCATCTTGGGATGGGGAGCTGGACGCCATGATCAAACCCTTTACACTATATTTGCGCAAGCGCAAAAACTTGAATTGTATCCTCAGGGATGGCTGACGTTAGATAATGGGATTAAGATGCATTATCATTGGGATAAATCTCTTATAGGCGATCATACAACGATTTACCATTCAAGAGGAGATCTATATCAAGGAGGGTTTTTAAAAAATATCATTTTTAAAGAAAAGATTTGAACAAATATTGATATGGATCCATTAGAGATATTGCTATGTTTTTATACAAGTCCTGCCAGAGTGAGTATTTTATCGATAAGATATTTATATTTGGTATATGGTCGTGGGCTGTGGATGTCTACATATCTATGGGACCGTAGTCCTTTGATGCTAAAGGCCATATTGGTTGAACGATCAATTCTAGGTAGAACGGTGTGACCCAAAAGAACACAATCACGACCAAATAGGGGCCACTCATTAAGATATTTATAAAGCATCTTTTCATCGGTGAACCACCCATGTCCGGTATCATGCCATTCTATCATGAGTTGTTGCATTTGTTCTATCGTATTTACTTTGAAGATATCATAAAATGTTTTTCCCAAAGCGGCATTGTAGCACATAGGATATTGAGTAGCCCGAATTCCATAGGCTGCATTGCGGTATACAACAAATTTCTTCTGAGATAAATGGGCGATCGATTTGTTAAAATAATCAGCTTGAAGCGGTATCATATCCAAATCAGATATTAGGCAAAAATCATCTTGAAATAAACAGGGAAGTAACAGACGTATGGTTTGTGCCTGATATGCAGTACTAAGACCTTCAATGGGCCTAATATAGATAATATCGCCATAGGTTTGATCAATTTCTGTATCAGCCGGTCCAATAAATGCTAATGTTGGTCGTGCATCCATTAGTTTGCTCCATACTTTGGATACTATGGGCCAAAACTCTAAATAGTTTGGATTGTTATCGGAAGCAAGAATGATACGTGTTATTTTTGCTCCCAGAATGTTTGAACTTACAAATAATAATGCAAAGATAATAATAAAAAATTTCTTTTTCATTTTCCCCTATCAAAAATAAGATGCTTATTAATTATTATAAATAAGCAATGTGAATAGATAATATATTATAAACTCTTTACATTTTTGATTTAGATCATTTATCAAAAAGTAGCCTATACTCACCTTATATGAAGTTTAACGGAGGTTATTTGTTTGCAACAATGATACAGTTAGAAAAGTAAAAAAATGATCTAAATGTATCATGGAACTTAAAAATAGCTTGCGTGTATAATTAACTCTTTTTTATAAAAATTGATTCTGAAGCTAAATGGCTATCTACTTAGAGGAATTATTTTGTGGGTTTGAAGCAAATAATGTACTTAAATTAAGTAATAATATATGATACAAAGATTACGGTTGTTAATGGTACTGTGGATGTAAGAAAATTTTTTTATTTCAACTAGATGTTATCGAATATTTTTTTAATTCAAGCTTTAAGCGTAAGCTTTTTTGTTGTTAATAAAAACACCTTTATTTATTATTTGATCAATACTATACTCCAAAATATTAAGTTTATATTGTAGAGGAAGATAAAAAATTAAATTTTTATAAAACATTGTATTTGAACAAAGACGTTAATTACGGGTGAAAATTTTTTATCACTTTCTATGATTGAAGAGGGAATATTTTGATGTATAGAAAAATTAGACTCGCTGTTTTTGGAATCTTATCTGTTTTTTCTATAGTAACATATAATTTTGATGAAAAGCATTTAACTATTATTGTTCCTAGCTACAATAATGAAAAGTGGCTTGAAAAAAATCTTCGTTCTGTTTTTATGCAAAAATATTCCAATTATTATGTTATTTATCGTGACGATTGTTCTAAAGACAAAACATATAGTAAGGCATGCAAGTTGGTTCATGACTTAGGTATGCAGGACAAAATTTCTATAATACGTAATGAAAATAGGCGAGGAAAGGCAGCGAATTTGTGGTTGACCATTCATGAACGAGATACGGGTGTTCTTATTCCTGATGATAGCATTATTGTTATTTTAGATGGTGATGATTGGTATCCTCATGATGGTGTTTTTTCTTATCTTAATGAGCTTTATCAGCAAAAAGATATTTGGTTGACCTATGGAGGTTTCAAGGAATATCCTTCTGGTAGAAAATGTTGGAATGATACAGTGCCGCAAGCAGTCATTGATGCAAATTCATTTCGTAAAGCTTCACCCGCTGCAGGGAGTCAACAGCGTACTTTTTATGCATGGTTATATCGCCAAATAAAATTGGAAGATTTTATTTGGAATGGGAGCTTTATTCCTGTAGCGAGTGATATAGCCAAAATATTGCCTATGATGGAGATGTCTGGTCAAAAAATTCTATATATTCAAGATACTATCTATATATATAATCGTGCAACCGAGCTCAATGATGATAAAATTAATCGTGCAAATTCTCAATGGACTATAGATCATTACTTTAGAATGAAGCAACCTTATTTTCGATTGAATGAGCCAAAATCTTTATCTCGTGAAGTTGAGCCCATTGATTGTATCGTATTTGTAAATGAAAATCGTTTTAAATCTAATATTCAACAGGTAAAAATAACGTTACAGGAGCATCTTTTATCGATTGGAAATCTTATACTTATTTCTAATGTAAAGGATAGATATAAAGTACTGACTCTCGATGGACAAAGTTTTGATATTAAAAAGAGAGAAGATCTCATATCAATTTTTGGTCACATTACGAGTAAATATATTGCTTTTATCGATTATCACAAGGTCGCTCATATTAAAAATATTGATTTATTAAAAGTTCATCAGGCTTTAAATGAAACACAAGCATTTGGTTTTGATTTAATAAATTTTCAACAGACAAATTCTAACTTAGAACAATTAGGAGATAATTTATGTGCTTGGCAAATTGGGAAAAAGGCGACACGCTTTAAGCAGTGTTCTCCTATAAATGGCATGGTATATTTGAAGGATCAAATTACTTCATTTATAGAAGATCGATCATGTGCTAATCTGTTAGACTTTAAAAAGAAGTGGCAAGATTTTTGCTTAGAAAATGATAATATGCATAGAATATGTCTTACGATAAAATAAAAATAAATTTTTTAATTGTGGAGTAAAATGAAGAAAATTATAATATCAACGTTATTTTTAAGTTTAGTATTATTTTCAGCTATTAATACGACTGGGGTACGTAAAAAAATTTACATTGTGCCACCTGGGGGCTATGAAAATGATCGATTATTTACGCTTTCGAATGATTGGCTTAATCGTGATGATGTTAATAAAGTTTGGGTTGATTTGAAGAATGCTTTGGCAAAAAAGGGTTATCATATACAAACTGTTAAAATGGGACAGAATATTTCTGATGGGGAGGCACTTATAACATGTGGTATACTTCACGCCCATCTCAATACTTTTATGCATTATAGAAATAGTGGTAAAAAAGTAATTGCCATGCTATTTGAGCCAAGAACTATTGAGCCACACAGCTATAATAAAGCTTCCTATCCTTATTATACTACCGTGTTAACCATGTATGATGAGGATGTTGAAAAGGTTAGTAATTGTAAAAAACTTCATTATCCACAGCCAATACTAACTATGCGAGAACAAAAGTCATTTCAAGAAAAAAAGCTATGTACTATGATTAATTCCAATAAGAGCTCGCATCATAAAGGTTCATTATATCCAGAACGTATAAAGGCGGTTAAATTTTTCTGCAACAGGCATCCAAACGATTTTACTTTTTATGGTCAAGGTTGGGACAAGAATATATGGCGTTGTTATGGTGGAGGGGTTAAGTGTAAATCGGATATACTTATCAATTTCAAATTTTCTATTTGTTATGATAATACTAGCGATGCGGGCTATTTGACAGAAAAGATCTTTGATTGTTTGGAAGCTGGTTGTGTTCCAATTTATCTTGGCTGCCCAAACGTTACTGATTATGTTCCAACGGAATGTTTTATTGATATGCGTAAGTTTTCAAGTTATGACGAGCTTTATGATTTTGTCAAAAATATGTCTGAAGAAGAACATCAAAAGTATCTTGATGCAATTCAAGCATTCTTTGCTTCAGAGAAAGCCCATAAATTTTCAAGTGAATATTTTGTTGAAACAGTTTGCAAGGCACTTGATATAGAATAACTATTTATTGTAACGTATAAAATTTTTATGGCCGCAACCTTTATAAGATAAACCTTTTTTTCGAGATACATATATTACTGTGTCTTGGTTGATTTGATTTTCCAGATGATGAATATGAAGTAATTTTTTTGTATCACCAAAATTTAAAACAAAGTATCCTCTTTCTGTAAAAAGTTGATAACCATTGATATGAGCAAGAATAGCAAAAAGTGGTTGGTCATGCCTTGACTCTCCTGGTCCTTTTGGACAGGTATCGTCATCAACAAATAAACTTACTTCTTTAGCAAATTCATAAGCAGGCAAAACATATTCATTATATACTTTATGCGATAGACCTTGTAGTCCGGCCGTTACTAAGGGTGTGTCCGGATTCAAGAGCATCGAAGCATATTGACGATATTGTTTTTTGATAACTTCTTTACGGACACGCTTTGTTGATCGATCGGCAATGGTATGTTCAGGACCAGGATTGAGAAGAAAATATCCATTTTTTTGGATATATTCAAAAATATCATCGAGCGGTTTAAGGACTGTTAAGCCAGCATCTAAGTAAAGAATATATGGGAACATATCAAGAGCCTGCTTGATAATAATCGGTTTCCATGCATATGATCCGGGTACCTTTTTACCATTCAAAGTAGTTTTGATTGGTTTTAAAATATCAGGATGCACTTTTTCAACGGCATAAAGTTTTACTTTTTCCATACGTTGCAATCGACTACGTTGTCCAGAGTCTAAGCCCAAATCATATACAGCAATCTCTTTGATATTATCAAAGTTAGTCTTATGAAGGCTGCCAATGAGATTAAGTAAGCAATCATAATACTGAGAGTCACTTGCTGTACAATAATATTGTGGTATTGAATATAGAATATTAGTGAACCATAAAAGTACGAAGAGATATTTTTTTATCATTAAAACTCCTTTGATTTGTTTTAATTTGAGCGTAGTTATTCTCAATCTATTTATCAAGTTGTTGATAAGCAAGCTTATCTCGTATATTTGCACACGTAGCTAATTGTGCTTGATAATCCTTTTTAAAATCATTCAATGGTGTTTGGTTGTTGTAGATATAAAGAACTTCACTAATGAATGCAATATGTCCTCGCGCCATTTCCACCATGGGTAGCATCTCTGCTACATCGCCAGCTATTTGGTAGAATTTACCATTATGCATGAGATCTTGTTTATCAATTTTTTTAAACAGCCATGCGTAATAGGTGCGTAATGCACTGGTATAGTAACAGGTTGAAACACGGAAATTGAATGATTGTGGCAATCGTTTGCAATGCCCTTTTTCATTGCTAGGATATCGACGATATTGACCATATGTTACCCAAATATCTTTTTTGGAATATACCATATTAATTTTTTTGAGTACGTTGTTGTGCGCGAACCAATCATCACCATCTAATATAAGGACAATTTCATTGTCCTTGCATAAGTGAGAGCCTGCATATCGATTGGCTGTAGCGCCCAGTCGCTGTTCATTTTTAATGAGAATGGTTCTATATTCTTGTCCCTTTTCTTTGATGTACTCTTCAACAAGCTGCGCTGTTTTGTCAGGTGAAGCATCATCAAGATAAATGATTCTATAGTTGGAGTAGTTTTGATCGAATATAGAATCGAGATTTTTTTTATACCAGAGAGCATTATTGTATGAAGGAACAACAACAACGAGCGGCTTTTCTGTTATAGGAGCAAAAAATTTTTTGAACCAGGCTTTTATGAAAGACATGATAGATACCTTTCAATCATAGCTTCTTGAGTGTATGGCCATGCTTGTTTACTTGCAAGAAATGCTTCTATATTGCGAAGATACTGGGTATGTGTTTCTTCGGGCATCGACTTGATATGATCATATAATTCTTTGAAGCTTGTAAACTTACGCATGTTAATAAAGCAATTGCTTGGAATATATAATTCTACATTTGGTGCACCAAGGTAGATAGGTATACAATTACCAAAGAAACAATCAAAGATCTTTTCCGTGATATGCCCAGCCGGACCATCCATGTTTTCAATACACCAATAAAATCTATAGTCACACATGCATGCATACTTACAATCGACGGGCCCTTTATAATTTTTACGTTTATTGCCCGCACATGTTCGACCATAGAGATCAAAGTCATTCGTATTGAGAGAATCAAAAAAATCGATCAATTCTAAACGTTTATTAAAGAGTGCTTGTGGATGATTTGAATGACGATTGCTGTTGATCATAGTAGATAGTTTTTTCTGAGAGAATGGCTTGTTTGATGTGCAAATAAAAGGCTTAGTTTGATCAAAATTGTATTGCATCCAATGGAACTTGAATGATTTTTTATTATCGATGCGATCATCATGCCATGTAAATACCTTATCAAAAAGATTCCAACGCTCTTGTTGATATTGATGAGGGCTGGTTGCTGGTGGCTCGAACAAAAAAACGGCCGTCTTTGCCTTATGTAATGATCGGAGCTTTCCTATTGTTAATGAAATAGGAAGATTAAAAAAAATGACGCAATCAGCATCATGGGAATCTCGTAATGATTGTAATGAATATTTGGCAGCGGTAGCACTATAACCCTTCTTTTCTAAAGCTATACGGAATTTTTTCCAAAAGCCTTTATCATGTTCATCTTGTTGAAAAAAATCTCCGTAGTCTTGCGCAAGATCGTATAAAAACCGTAGTTTTTTTTGCGGAAAAATAAAGCTTGTAGAAAGGAGAAGTAATAATAATATTCTCATGATTGTACCGATTTATAAGAGGGTGTTTGTAACACCTTTTTATGGACCTGTTTTTCTATGAGTGTATCAATATTTTTGAAGTCATTTAATGGTGAATCGATATTACGCATGAGTAATGGTTTTTTGATCCATGAGATGTTTTCATCAGCCATTTCAAGGATAGGGTAATAAGTTGCTGCATCGTGAAATACTGGAATGAAATTTCCATCAATCAGTAAATCTTCTTTACGAATTTGCTTAAATAACCATGCATAATACGTACGCAAACCTGAGTAGTGCCAAACACGTTCTCGAAAAGCTTTGTGCTTGATTACCCACAGCGGAGTTTTTTTACACCATGTTTTAAGCTTGAGTTTTTGTGCAAGCTCTGGGGGATTATTGATATAGTTACCATACACAGTCCATGCTCCTGAACGATTATATTCATCATTGAGTCTCGTTAATACCTGTGTATCAATAAGATAATCATCGCCATCAAGTTCAACAATGATAGAGTCGTCTTGGCATGAATGTATTGCTGAGTAAAGGTTAGCCAATTTTTTGTTGCGACTTGTGTTGCAGAGAAGGGTAATTTTATGTGTTGCGTCAAAACGATCAATATAATTTTGGACAAGTCGCCCGGTGTTATCTGATGAGCAATCATCAATATAAATGACATTGAAATTTTTATAACATTGCTGTAACACGGAATCTAAATTTGCTCGATAATACTGACAATTATTATAGGAGGTAATGACAATGGTAAAGAAGTTTTCTCGTTGTATAACATTAGGTTTTTTTAACCTGGAGCGTTTGAATTCATACATAAGATTTGGCAAGCTGGCATACCAGCGATGCTTCCAAGAAGTTTGCAAATGCTTATGTTCTCTTACAAGAAGGGCATAAGTAAGTATGAAAAAAATTGCGTTAGCCATAAGTGTTGCAAAGACACAACCATAAATATTGAAGGTCGGGATAAGAAGTACATTGAGCCCAATGTTACTTACTGCTGCCATAATGTTAGTAGTGAGAATCATCCAAGTTCGCTTTTTAAACACTAAGTAGCATGAACTAAAGTATGTTCCCATAAATAATACATTACCCATCAGGATGAACCAAATGTATTGAAACGATTCTGAATACTTGATAAACACCCTGCTTGGGAGTAAATAATGCCCAGCATGTATAATAAACAATGAGCCAAGTATTACACCGATAGTCATCAAGCCCATAGCATACCACATGATAGTAAGATTTTTTCGTTCGATGCTTTGGAAGGATTCTTTTTTTTCAGCATACTGTTTAAGCATGTATGGAACGTATGAGCCACTAAGTGGTAATAAAACAGTCATTTGAAATATCTGGCTTGCTAGGTCTGCAAATGTGTAAATACCTACAGTATGAAGGTTGGTCATTTGAGCAAGTACCCATCGATCTCCAAATGATAAAATCCAACTAAAGAAAATATTTGGGATAAAGGGTAAGCCAAGCCATAAAAGATAACGAGCTTTGGTAAGTTGTGGCAGGGTGAATGAAGTAGAATCAAATCCAACTTCTTTGTAATAAAAGTATAAAGCCATAGATGCAATGCTCAATACTCCAAGCAAGTTGCTAGCAATAACACCCAGCACTTTAAAGTTGTAATAAAAGACCAAGACTGCTGTAGAGGCGATGGTAATGCTGGCAGCTGATAATTGAATTATAGTGAGCTTGCGAGCGTTGCATTGATAACGAAGTACCTGTAGATATAATTCCGAGAAAAATTGCATGAAGCAATAGATGAGAGCAACGAAAACAATCGTTCTAGATGCTGAGCCTAGAAAAATATAATCGTTTAATTGAGATTGATAATAGAGTAAGAGAGCAAAAACTGGAATTGCAATAATCAGGTAGGTTTGAATTATTGTGAGGAGGAGCTTTCTGCGACTTGGGGAATCATGATGAAAGTATTCAAGCCCAAAAACTTGTCGTAATCCTAGATTGAGAAACAAAGGGAAAAGGGCGCAAAAATTGTTAACAATGGAAAGAAGGCCGAACTCAGATACAGTGAGGATGTTAACTGTTACAAGAGAGCTCATTGCCGTTATCCCACGAAGAACTATGGCGCCACATGAGTAAGTAATAAAGTTTCTGATAACAGGTAAAGTTAATAATTTATACAATTTTATAGGGTACATGGATTTATTAGGTATATATTTGTATTCGATTAAGTTTAGCATAGTTTGGAAAAAGGATAATTATAAGTGAAAAAACTATTTTTAAGTGTCTTTTTAATATCAAGCACTCTTTTTAGTTTGCAAGTGTCGGTAATTATACCATGTCATGCTTCACATGCTAGACGTTTACTGGGGTTATTGGATGCTTTAAGTGCTCAGACTTTAATACCGAATAAAGTAGTTATTTCTGTTTCTGAAACCAATAATGATTCAGAGGCTATAAGTACAATGCTTCGGCTATTGTCATGGCCATTTGACCTTAAGGTTGTTACTTCAGAAAGAGTTCAGTTTCCAGGAGAAAATCGCAATATTGCTGCAAGCCATATTGATGATGGTATTGTTGTATTGCAGGATGCCGATGACATACCTCATCCACAACGCTTAGAAATTATACATTATTTTTTTGATAAATATGGCTGTGACCATCTTATGCATAATTGGATTCGGAGTAAGCGTGCTTACAGTTTATTACAAAAACGGTTTAAAAAAGATAAAATTTCTTTTTTATTTTTTTATTATTATGACCAATTAGGATTTAATCGATTTTTTGGTAAATATATGCATCTTCAAAATGGTAATATTGCTGTGAAACGAAGTGTCCTTGATTATCATCATTGGTCAGAAAAGCCTGAACATCGATATGGTGATGATGTGCTTTTTAACCAAGAAATATATAAAGACCCAGAGCTTAAAAAAATAGTTATAGATTGCCCAGTTTTTATATACCAGAAAGAATTATCAACATTTGATACAAAATTTCACTAAGTACTAATCAAATGGAAACTGACTACACAGTTGATTAACTTTAGTTTTAAACTCAGTTAAAACATTTTTGTCTTCACGATGCATAAGCGCTTGATCTATCCAGCTTGCAATCAATATCATTTCGTCTTTTTTCATATGTCGAGACGTTAGCATTGGTGTCCCGAGTCGAATACCACTGGTTACGAACGGTGATTGTGGATCGAATGGAATGGTATTGCGGTTAACATAGATATCAATGGAAGCTAATGTTTCTTCAGCGTCTTTACCGGTAATATTTTTGGATCGAAGATCGAGCATGAATAAATGATTTTCAGTTTGGTTAGCTACAAGCTTATACCCAAGATTGATGAACTGATCTGCTAGTGCTTGGGTATTGCGAATAATTTGCTTTTGATATTCGACAAACTCTGATTGCATGGCTAAATGAAATGTAACAGCCTTACCAGCAATAACATTCATGAATGGGCCGCCTTGAAGTCCTGGCATGACCGCCTTATCTATTTTTGCAGCCCAATCTTTTTTGCATAATATAAAGCCACCACGTGGACCGCGTAAAGTCTTATGAGTAGTACTTGTAACAAAATCAGCATATGGCACTGGGCTTGCATGAAGGCCGGTTGCTACAAGGCCAGCGATGTGTGCCATGTCAACCATAAGTAATGCGCCAACAGAATCTGCGATCTTTCTAAATTCAGCAAAGTTAATGGAGCGTGAATATGCAGAAGCACCGGCAATGATGAGCTTTGGCTCTTGTTCAGTTACTAAGGCTTGTACGGCGTCATAGTCAATTTCTTGAGTATCCGGGTCAACCTCGTAGTGAACCATGTTGTAAAAAGTTCCTGAAAAGTTAATTGGATGCCCATGAGTGAGGTGACCACCACTTTTTAGACTCATGGCCACAACAGTATCGCCTGGTTCAAGAGCAGCAAAGTAAACGGCTGCATTGGCCTGAGACCCAGAGTGTGATTGAACATTGGCATGCTCGGCTTTAAAAAGTGCTTTACAGCGATCTCGAGCAAGATTTTCTACATCATCAACAAATTGGCAACCTGCATAATAGCGTTTGCCTGGATAGCCTTCAGCGTATTTATTGGTCATGATTGAGCCGACGGCCTGGCGAACAGCGAGGGGGCAGTAGTTTTCGGAAGCGATAAGGTTGATGGTTTTTTCTAGCCGTTCTTGTTCCTGATCGATTAAGGTGCTAACGCTAGGATCAGCTTGTTTGAGTGCGCTCACAGTTTTTTCTTTCAGTTTTTGATTTTCAGTGTATCATGCTTTGACAATTTGCCAAAAATAGGAGAAAATGAGGATGGAATATAGTCGCATTTGGGTTGCTTGTTCAAGCAGCCTATAGCATAAATTAAAGGATCATTTGTGATTACAGCTTCTGAATTCAGGAAGGGTACCAAGTTTATCTATAACGGTGACCCACACATGGTGGTAGATTTCCAACATGTTAAGCCAGGTAAGGGTGGTGCTTTTGTTAGAACAAAAATGAGAAATATGATATCAGGAGCAATCTACGAAGAAACATTTAGAACTGAAGAAAAGTTCAGTCAGCCTGATATTCAATATCAAAATGTACAATTTCTTTATGCTGATCCTGAAGGTTATCATTTCATGGATCAAGACAGCTATGAACAAATTTGCTTGAGCGCCGATCAGCTTGAAGATGTTAAAGATTTTCTCAAAGAAGAGACAGTTTACAAAATACTTGCTTTTGAAGGAAATCCAATTGAAGTCAGTGCGCCATTGTTCATGGAGCTAGAAGTTACTGAAACAGTTCCGGGGATTCGTGGTGATACAGCACAAGGACGAGCAACTAAGCCTGCAACATTGGAAACTGGATTAGTATTGCAAGTGCCTTTGTTTGTTAACGCAGGTGATAAAATTAAAGTTGATACTCGTGATTCAAAATATCTAGAACGCGTTAAAGAATAAGTGGGGAAATTGTCATGGATGAGAATGGTACGATAGATGTTGATCTAGAACTGATTCAGATTAAAAAAATTGATGGAGAACATTCTCGTCGTCAGGTACGGTCATTAATTTTTCATTTGCTTTATGCGATGGAAGAGTTTGATTATGATATTTCTTTGGAAGCATTGATTGATGATTTCAATCGTGGATTTGATCAAGAGATTGAACCGTACGGTGAGATTGCTGAAGTAACCCAAAGTATTATAAATGAACGAAAAGACCTTGATATTCAATTGACACCATTCTTAGAAAAATGGCGCTTAGAACGTCTTGGTGCTTGTACTCGCATAATACTTCGTATGGGGTTATGGGAGATAATCCATGATAATGTTCGAACCAGCATTGCAATCAATGAAGCCGTAGAGCTTGCTAAGTGCTTTACTGAAAAAGATGCCTATAAATTTATCAATGGTGTTCTTGATCGTATTGCTATAAAGCTAGGTAAAGAAGATAAGCATGATGAAACTAAAAAAGCTACAGATGAATAATCTAATGAGTGTAGGCCAAAGCAGGAGCTGAAGAAGTTTCAACCTGATTTTTTACCCATGCAAATGTTTTATTCATACCGATGCGCAATGCTTGACTTGGTGCCCAGTTTAATTTTTGTTTTATAAGGTTGTTATCTGAATTACGTCCACGTACTCCTTCTGGGCCAGGAACATTTTTGATGGATAGATTTTTACCTGAAATTTCAATAACCATTTTAGCGAGATCATTAATTGTTATCATTTCATCAGAGCCGATGTTAAGAACGGTAGTGACATCTGAATTCATCAAACGACGAATGCCTTCAATGCATTCATCTATATATAAGAATGATCGTGTTTGATCACCTTTGCCCCAAATTTCTATAGTTCCTCCATTAGGAGCTTCAGCAACTTTTCTTGAAAGAGCAGCCGGTGCTTTTTCTCTTCCACCACACCATGTTCCTTCTGGACCAAAAATATTATGAAAACGTGCGATACGAATATCCATTCCATAATCGCGTGCATACGATTTGTAAAGTCTTTCGCTAAATAATTTTTCCCATCCATATTCTGTGTCAGGTGCAGCAGGATAAGCAGAATTTTCTACACAATTTGGATTGTTTGGATCCAATTGATTATGTTCTGGATAAATACATGCAGATGAAGAATAAAACACCTTACCAATACCTGTATATCGAGCTTGTTCTATCATGTTGATGTTAATGAGTGCGCTGTTGTGCATAATTGCGGCATCATGTTGTGATATATATCCCATACCACCCATGTCGGCTGCTAATTGATACATTTCATCAAAGGATTGATTGTTTGGTAGATAACATACTTTTTTACAAACTTGAGGATCTCGTAAATCACCAATCATAAAATCATCAGCAGCTGTAGTGCAAAACTCACATGCTTTTATGTCAACGCCTCGAACCCAATACCCTTCTTCTTTTAAGCGCTTGACTAAATGTCCACCAATGAATCCACCAGCACCACAAACAAGAGCTGTTTTTTGCATTGTTGGATAGGTAATATTAACAAATAACAGAGCAAATAATAATTTTTTAAGCATCATTGAATGTCCTTTTTTGATATTGAATAATGATTTGTTTTATAGTAACACTGCAAGGACATTCGTCAACAGATTGAAAAATTTTATTTATTTAAAAAAATATAAAGTTGTGTATTGTTAAAGATATCTAATAGTATTCAGAAAGTATTTTTTAATTGATATTTTTTAGAATAAAAAACGTCAAACTTTAATAAAAGACCAAAGAAAATTTAAAAGGATGTTGTTTATAACCATAACAACCAAGGCTGCACTTTCTTTTCTACTACCTTAACTTCTTGTACCTTTTTCGGTTTGCTGTTACAACATGTATTGCAATTTTTACAATCGGCCTGAAGTAATCCAATACTAGCCAACAAAACAAATAAAGTTACTAATTTATTTTTCATAATGATTTCCTTTAATATATTTAAATTCGCCTTGGTCCAAAAAAGGGCCAAGGCGAATTTAAAATTAAATTATTAGTTGATGGGGTTATTTACCACAACAACCGCCGAAAGGACAACATGTATCACATGTACTACATGATCTTTCTTGTGTCATTTCAGCTTTAACTTTTTTGCCACCACAGCATGTATTACATGATCTGCAATCAGCTTGAAGTAATCCGATGCTACCCAACAAAACAAATAAAGTTACTAATTTACCCTTCATAATGATTCTCCTATTTTTAAAGGGGGTTAGTGTATGTCTCATCTTCACAATCCCAAGAATATCAAAAGTTTGTTTCAAATAGCAATAGTTTTTATGGAAAATCCTTTTAAATAGGGGCTTTTTATCTGTGGGAGAGCATATTGGATAATCTTTTTGAGTTACTTTTTGGTAATTGTACCTGATAGAGAGTAAAAAGGGGCTATTTTAAGGCCTAATCCTGGAATCAGGGAGATTGAGCCATTGAGTGCGGAACTCAATTTGTTTTTAAGATTGCTATGGTTATAGCCATAGTATCCAGGAATAACAGTGGCCTCAAATCCATTTTCTTTCAAAATTTCTATGAGTCTATAGGGGTCCATGAGATGTTCCGACCAGTTACCAGTATGAGGATCACAGGTGTCGCTGCCCATTGGTATTGCAGGAAGTATTTTGGTTTGTTCATATTTATTAATACATGCATGAATATCTTGTTTCATCATGCCTCTCGTCGCTTTGGCCAATGTATATACCAAATTTTCAGTATATTGAGGTCGGTATTGTTGGATCATTAGCTTGCGTTCATTGAAAAAGCTTTGAAGGCAATCACGTTTTTTGTGACCCCAAAGGTTAAGTCTATCTTCGTATTCATGTTGATGATGTAATTTGGTTAAAGCTTTTTTGATTCTTGGATTGCAGCCATTGGCACCTGAGGACATGAAAATAGAAAGATTGCCAGTTGATAGTTGTTTAAGTTTGTTCAAAAATAGTTCTATATCATAAACATGCTCAATAACATCATAGGATGCTACCGCATCACAGGATAGTTTCTCTTTTTGTATAAATTCAATTACCTCATCGATATCGCCTGGGATATATGCCTGTGCTTCACAGCCTAATGCTTTGCCAATTTCTTGTGCATCTTGGCAGGAAACCGGATAGATATCATTGTATAGTACTGTTCCTATTCCAACTTCTTTAGCAAGGAGAGAGAGAATTCCAATTCCGCCCCCATATTCCATAAAGGCGATGTCTTTTAATGGTCGCTTGGTTGATGCCAAAGCCCAAGAAAGGATGTAGGAATATTTTTGTAGTGTTCTAGTCAGGTTACTCAAATGGTCTTGGAATAAGTAATTTTTATTATAATCGGAGATGTCGATGGTTGCGAAATTAAAGGTCGAAAGTTTATCATGAAGGCGTTCTGTTGCAGCATTGATTTTCTGGGACAGATCGGGATTTTTTGGTAAACGAGCTGCACGATAGCTAAATTGCATTGATTTCTTTCTTCTATAAACGTATTTCTTTGAGTCTAATTGATTTACAAAGCAAAGCAAGTTGGCAAATCTAACTTAATGGTGAAGGTTAAGTTGTGATCTTCAAGCCTGCTATAGCTTGTGTAAGTTTATAGAAATGCAACATAAAGGCTTGAATTGAAATTGCTCTGTTAGATACAATGAGATAATTTATAACCTAAAGGGGGTGCTATGAAGAAATTTTCATTTCTAGTTTTTTTATGTATAACATTTCAAATACATTCTATGGATTGGCTTAAGAGACAATTTTCTGAAGATAATGGACAACGGGTAACTGATATACAAAGTGGTAATAGTGGAAATCGCGGAGTAATTGAATTGAATGAGGTTGTAATACATAATGGTGGTGAAGGTTCTAGCTTAGAAAAATTGCCTGATACTGTTAATTTTGAAAATGATGATAAAATTCCTGCAGCTATTAGACAACAAAAAATTCGTGGTGGTCGAAGAGGACTTTTAGATGAACTTCGACCAGAGAATAATTTAGGATTAGCGGCAGTTTTTGACCATGCACAGCGATTAAAAAAGAGGCGAGCTGCCGGTGAAGTGAAAAGAAGTATATTGGGGGATGTGAGTGAATTGTCTCTCGAGATATTGAAAGAAGGATTGGATGTGGTCGTTGATAGTGTGGGTCAGCTTCGTAATGAAACTTATGATGGTTTAGAAGAAAGTGCTGATGCTAGTGCTAAATATGCAGCAAGAGAGATGGAAATTCAAGAAGAATCACTTAAAATCGCACGAAATGAAGCTCGACGTAATAGAATTTTATTTTGGGTTCAAATTGCAAGTCTAGTTGGAGTAGGTAGTGGCACGGGGCTATCATTATTGTGGAATGCACATAATTCTGGCTTATTGGATCAGTAACCAAATTTAAATAATAAAAAAGTCCGGAGATTTTTATGTCTCCGGACTTACTTTTGCTATGCAATTATTTATGCAAGTTCTGGGAAGAACTGTGCTATTTCGATCTTTGCATTTTCTATAGAATCAGAACCGTGTGTTGCATTTTCACCAACATCAGTACCAAACTGACCGCGAATTGTATTCGCAGGTGCTTGTGTTGAATCAGTAGGACCCATAAGATCACGCCATTCTTGTACTGCGTTTTCTTTGCTCAGCGCCATAACGACGACTGGACCTGAAGTCATGAACTCTACCAATTCACCAAAGAACGGGCGCTTTTTATGAACATCATAAAAACGTTTTGCTTGTTCTTGAGTCAATTGAAGTGCTTTCATGTCTTCAATATCAAAACCATGATCCTTGATGATCTTTATAATATTCTCGCTATTACCTGCACTGACTGCATCTGGCTTGATAATGGCAAATGTTCTTTCAATAGCCATGTAGTTCCTTATTTCTTTGTGTCTTTAACCATATTTTCAAGAGCAATTTGCAATTGAGTTTTAGGTTTTGGACCAGCATCTTCTACTTTAGGCTGTGCTTTTTTAGAAGCTCGAGGAGCTTTTTGTACTGGTTCTTCACCACGCGCTTCTTCAGCTTCAAGTTTGGTGCTCAAACTAAGTTTACGATCATCCTTGTTAATTTGAATGATACGAAATTCACGTTCGTCACCAACTTTAAGAACATCACTGATCTTTTTATCACCAAAGTCTGAAATATGTACTAGACCTTCAACACCATTTGGTAATTTAACAAACGCTCCAAAATTAGCGATTTTAGTTATTTTACCAGCAACAAGAGTACCAACGATATATTCTTTTTCGATGTTATCCCATGGATCTTGTGTCAATTGTTTAATACCTAGAGAGATCTTACGATTTTCTTCATCAATATTGAGAATGATTGCATCGATTTTATCGCCCTTCTTGTACAAGTCACCTGGATGATCAATGTGTTCAGTCCAAGAAAGGTCTGAAACGTGTGCTAGACCATCAACACCTGGTACAAGTTGAATGAAGATACCAAATTCGGTAATGTTACTGACAGTGCCAGCGATTTTGTTTCCAACTTTGAATCGTTCGCTGATTGATTTCCATGGATTATCTTCAAGTTGCTTGATACTGAGTGACATACGTCGGTTTTCTTTATCAAGAGACACAACGTAAACATCAATATCTTGACCAACTCTATACAACTTACTTAAGTCGTTAACGCGATCTGTCCATGAAATTTCAGAAATATGCACAAGACCTTCGATTCCTGGGAATACTTCAACAAATAGACCGTAGTCAGTAATGCTAGAGATTTTACCTTTGATGGTACTTCCAATTTGAACATTTGCAGGAAGTTGTTCCCACGGGTTGTCTGAAAGTTGTTTCATACCAAGAGAGATCTTGTTATTGTCTTTATCAATTGAAAGTATTTTAACAGTGATAGTATCACCAATGTTTACCTTCTCACTAGGGTGAGAGATACGACCCCAAGTCATGTCTGTAATATGAAGAAGGCCGTCTACGCCACCGATATCAACGAATACACCATAATTGGTGATATTCTTAGCGATACCTTGAATAACGTTTCCTTCTTGTACCTTATCAAGAATTTGTTTACGTGCGCCTTCACGTCGTTCTGACAGAAATTGTCTGCGAGAGATTATGACGTTACCACGTTTTTTGTTGATTTTAATAATTTTTGCAGTGATTGTTTGACCAACATATTGATCAAAATTAGTGACTCGTTGTAAATCAACTTGAGAACCTGGTAAGAAAGCTGGAATGCCAATATCTACGCTCAAACCACCTTTAACAGTGTGAGTAACGATACCTTCAGCAGGCTTGTCTTCTTCAAAAAGTTTACTGATTCTATCCCATGCTTTCATTGCTTTTGCTTTTTCATATGAAAGCTGGACGCTACCATCGATATTTTCTAATTCATCAAGGATGACATCGATAGTAGAATCAGGAGCTAAAGCTTTAAGCTCATGCTCAGTAAACTCGTATCGTGGGATGATACCATTGGATTTGTAGCTAATATCAACTACAACACCACTTGAATCAATACCAACAACGCGGCCAGCAACTAAAGAGCCCTTTTTAAGACTTTCTGTTGCCTCATTATATAAATCAAGAAGTTCTTGCATTTGCTGATCATTCAGCTCAACTTTCTCTTCTAGTGGTATTGAAACGTGACCGAATTGATTCGATCTTATAACTTCTTTTGCCATGTATTTAGATTCCTTTGAGATGATATGTGTTTTGAGAACAAAACACGGACGTTATAGGGTTAAACAAACAATACTTTGCTCTATTCTATCATGGTTATTGCCCAATAGCAAATTATATAATAGGCCTTAACACCGCTATTTTTTTAGGTTATATAAAGGATAAAGAAAGTGATTATTGATGAATATTGAGCCAAGAAGCATTCTTATTGTGACGAATAATTACAAGCCCTATTCTGGTGGGGTAGTTAGTTCTATTGATGCATTTACTCGAGGCTTACGTGAATTAGGGCATAATGTATCTATTGTAACATTGGATTTTACAGGTCGGGATCAGGATGAACCAGGTGTATATCGTATTTTTTGCCCAATTAAATTTCAATATAAAAAGAATAGTATGGCTATTCCTTGGCGTGCAACTAATGAGCTTAAGGGTATTATCAAACAGCTTAAACCTGATATTGTTCATTCTCAACACCCTTTCCTTCTCGGTATATCAGCTTTAACACTTTGTCGTAAGCTTGATATACCTTTGATATTTACTCATCATACACAATATGACCAATATTCTCATTATATACCCCTTCCAGGATCCGTGGTTAAACCGGTAATAAATCGGTGTGTTCAATGGTATGCTCAACAGGTTGATGTTGTTATTGCGCCAAGTCATGCGATCAAAAAGGAGTTGGATAAGCGTATTTTAGGTAAATCAGCATATGTTATTCCAAGCCCTATATCACCAATGTTTTTTGGTTCTATCGTTAATAAAATGGTTTCCAGGCCATTTAAATTATTGACTGTGAGCCGATTTGCCCCAGAAAAGAATATTGAGTCCCTTTTGGACACATTTGCTAAACTTGACCAAAAAAATTATTCATTGACTCTTGTTGGCTATGGTGCTCAACTTACTTCTCTTAAACAGCATGCCTATATCACACTCGGCCTCTCTCAAAAGAGGGTGAAATTTATCGTTAAACCACCAAAACAGAAGTTAATACAGCTTTATCGCTCATCGGATTTGTTCATTTTTGCTTCTCAGACCGAGACTCAAGGCTTGGTCCTTGCCGAGGCTATGGCATCAGGTTTGCCAGTAATAGCATTCAAAAGCCCAGCTTTGGAGGACATTGTTGATGGTACCAATGGCCACCTTGTGACTACCCAGAGGCAAATGATTGAGTATATTGAAGCTCTTACCAGGGATGAGCAGCTTTATACCAAGATGCGGGCACGTGCCTATAAAACCGCAGAACGATACTCAATAGACAGTCTGAGTCGATGTTTGGCTGCTCTTTATGACCGGGTTATGGCTACCAGTTGAAGCTTTGGTAGAAATCTATATAATTAATACAAATAGAAACAATGCAGATTGTGGGAGGGTATTTTATGAAGAATTCGTTAAAAAAATTACTATTGTTGGTTGGATTGGTATCAGCGACTTGCTTTGTTGAAGCTGGCTGGGGTCTTGAGTCTACGGCGTATCATGAGGCTGGGCATGCTCTTTTATCATTATTTGTACCACAATGTAGGTCTCTGGATAGAGTTAACATCATACCTAATGGCTCTACAGCGGGAGAATGTATATATTTGCCAATGTCCGATGAAGAGAAAGGTCGTTTGCGAGATCAACCGACGAGTCAAGCTTTGCCTTTAATTATCGGTTTAACTGCTGGGCGAGTAGCAGAAGAATTGGTGTTTGGGAGAGCAGACGGTTATCAATCAGATTATAAATATGCAACTGACTTAGCGCAGCTTATTTGTAATTATGAAATAAGTTTTTCTGCTGAAAGAGATTTTCTCATTCAGAAAAAAGAAAACACGGCTAAAGAGTTTTCAGCTAAACAGTTACATGTTGCTTCTAGTGAACGAATTCGGGGGCATTTGAGAAATTTAGCAAAATCAGCTGATTGTCCTAGTCCATACAATTATGGATCGAATGATACAGAGCAAATGTATTCTAGTAATCAATTAGTAAAAGATTGTTATCAAGTTGCAACAGATGTGTTGCGGAAAAATCGAATGGCATTAGACATGGTTGCTCAAAAGCTATTAGCTAAAAAAGAATTAAACGCTAATCAAGTTCGTGCACTTGTGCATAATGCAACTCTAACCGCAAATTGTCGGATGCATTCTCGACTATAAAATTAGCATTCGAGTTCTAAAAGGATTTGATGATGTTAATTTTTAAAAAATTATCTTGATTAGCTCTATAAAGCCACTCTTTGGGTTCAATTGCCAAATATATTCTTTTAGACTATCGTTAAGCTTATATTAAGAAGAGTTTAAAGGTATGCAGTCATATGAAAAGAATAAAAATTGCCCTTCTTTTTTTACTGTGTAATGTCGTTGCAACCGAAACAATTCGTGCATCAGATTTTTGGCGAGATGTTGCAAAAGACGTTATTGTTGGCAGTGTCATCTGTGCTGGCAGCATGCTTTTTTATCAAAATTTTAAATCAGCAATTATTCAAGCAAATGCGCTTACATTACTCAAAGACTCGGATGATACATTTAGTTCTGTTGCGGGTCATGATGAAGCTAAGGAAGAGCTGAAGGATATTGTCGATTTTCTTAAAAATCCAGAAAAATTTCAAAGACTTGGTGCTCGTATTCCTACAGGCGTATTATTAACTGGAAGTCCTGGCAGTGGTAAAACGTTGCTTGCTCGTGCAATAGCGGGAGAAGCAGGATGTTCTTTTTTTAGTGTGAATGGAGCAGAGTTTGTTGAGATGTATAGTGGGGTTGGCCCAGCACGAATGCGTGAATTATATCGTGCAGCACGACAACATGCACCATCAATTATTTTTATTGATGAAATAGATGCTGTTGGGCGTCATCGTTCTGGTAATAATGATCACGGTGAATATGATAATACCTTATTGCAGCTGTTAGTTTTAATGGATGGTTTTGAAAAAAGTGAAACGACTAAGCCTATTGTTTTCATTGGTGCTACAAATTTTAAAGAAGCATTGGATGATGCACTATTACGTCCAGGCAGATTTGATCGAATTGTGCATGTTCCATTACCTGATATCAAAAATCGGTTAAAAATTTTAGAATATTTTGCAGGATTTACTTTGATAGATGCACGTGTCGATCTTAAAGAAATTGCAAAAACAACAGCTGGATTTTCAGGAGCGCATTTGAAAAATTTAATGAATGAGGCTGCTATTATTGCATCAAGAAAAGACCATCTACAAGTACAGCAAGTTGATTTAATAGAGGCTCGAGACAAAGTAATATACGGTAGGGCTCTCAAATCTTGTGTGCTTACAGAAAAACAAAAAAGAATTACCGCGGTTCATGAGTCAGGTCATGCGCTTGTTAATTTATTGCTCATGAAATATAGTGTACCTCTGTATAAAATGACTATTGTTCCTCATGGTGAAGCTCTTGGATTTACGGGGATGCTCAGTAGCGAAGATCATTATGTTTCATCTAAGGAGGAATTGGTTGCACGTATTATGATGCTTCTTGGTGGTCGAGCTGCGGAAGAATTAACATTTGCTCAACTTTCAACTGGTGCTTCCAATGACTTTAAGCATGCTTCTCAGCTTGCCCAAGAGATGGTTAGGTTCTATGGGATGTCAACAGAGATGGGTACGGTATTTTACGATATGAACAATAGATTCTCCGAAGAGACTCTTCAGCGAATTGACCAGCAGGTGAAGCGTATCATTCAAAAATGCTATGAAGAAACCAAATTACTTTTAGCTAAGCACATAAAAGATCTCAAACTCCTTTCTGATAGGTTATTTACCGAAGAAACTCTCTATAATGAGGATATCCAAGCACTCTTTGCTCAAGAGCGTGCCTTGGATGATGAGTCTATAACTATTCCTTCCGTATAGCGATTTTTTAATAATTTGTTAAACTTATATATGAAGAACAACCTTTATATAATATGAAAAGCCATGAAGAAGTTTAAACTCCATGTACCATTTCCTCCTGCTGGAAGTCAGCCTGAAGCTATAAAGCAGCTTGTTGCAGACAGACCCGGCAAATCGACGCTGCTTGGTGTAACAGGTTCAGGAAAAACATATACGATGGCACATGTTATTGAGCAAGTGAATAAGCCAACACTTATCTTGTCACCGAATAAGACCTTGGCTGCTCAGTTATATGAAGAGTTTTCTCTTTTTTTTCCAGAAAACAAAGTTTCTTACTTTGTTAGTTATTATGATTACTATCAACCGGAATCATATTTACCTGCGCAAGATATTTATATTCCAAAAGAAACAAAGATTAATGCAGAGATTGAGAGACTTCGAATTGAGTCTACAGCATCCTTAGTTAATCGCCCTGATACTATTGTTATTGCATCGGTATCATGTATCTATTCATTAGGTGATCCAACAGATTATCGTGGTTTAGCTTTGAGTCTTGAAGCTGGCCAAAAAATAACACGAACACAATTACTTGAAAAACTGATTTTTATTCAATATCAACGAAATGATATTGAAAAGAGCTCTGGTACTATACAAGTGTTTGGGAATACGCTTGAAGTTAATTTACCGTACCAAAAAGAAAAACTTCGTATTGAATTATTTGGGGACAAGCTTGAATCGTTGGAATGGGTTGATAAGCATAATAATAAAGTGCTGCGACAGCTCGATAACGTTCTCATTTTTCCAGCAAAACACTTTGTAACAACACAGGAAAAAAAGGATCGAGCAATTAAGAGCATTTCTCAAGAGTTGGAGCTATGCTTGCCACAGATTAAAAGCCCTATTTATAAGGATCGCTTACAGCGTCGTGTTGCACATGACTTAGAAATGATCGAGCAAGTTGGTTATTGTTCTGGTATTGAAAACTATTCAATACACTTCGATGGTAGACAGACAGGTCAAGCGCCGTACTGTCTTTTTGATTTCTTTCCAGAAGATTTTTTACTTATGATTGATGAATCTCATATCGCCATTCCACAATTACGTGGTATGTACGCTGGTGATCGCTCACGTAAAAAATCCTTGATTGATTTTGGTTTCAGATTACCGTCGGCATATGATAATAGGCCATTGCAGTTTGAAGAGATTGAAAAATTTTTTACCAATACGGTCTTTGTATCTGCAACGCCGGGAGATTATGAATTATCGCAATCATCCAAGATTGTACAACAGGTAATCCGCCCTACCGGTCTTTTAGATCCAAAGATTGAAATTCACCCACGAAACAACCAGCTTAATCATTTGATGGATCAAATTAAACTGGTCAAAGAAAAAAACTATCGTACCCTTATTACCGTTATGACAAAAAAGTCTGCAGAAGAGCTTGCAGAGTACCTTGAAGATCGTGGTCTTAAGGTCTGCTATCTACACTGTGATATCAAAACTCCGCAACGGACAGAATTGCTGCAAAAGCTTCGATTAGGGATTTTTGATTGCCTCGTTGGTGTTAACCTTTTACGGGAAGGCCTTGATCTTCCTGAGGTTGCGCTCATGGCTATCATGGACGCTGATATTGAAAGCTTCCTTCGTGATCAGCGCTCCTTAATTCAGATTATTGGACGTGCAGCTCGTAATATTCATTCGAAGGTTATTATGTATGCAGATAAAGTAACACGTTCTATGAAGGCTGCTATCGATGAGACTGATCGCCGACGAAAAGTTCAGGAAGAATTCAATACAAAGCATAATATCATCCCTAGAAGCGTAACGCGTGAGGTCAAGCAAAGTATCTCAACCATGCAAAAAGCAATCGCCTCAGCATCCAAGTCTAACAAAAGCAACGCTAAAAAAGAGCTGAATCAACAACAACTTCTTGCTCAAATCGTCAAACTTGAACAAGACATGCATGTTGCAGCAAAAGCTATGGACTTTGAAAAAGCGATAGCTTTACGAGGTCAGTGGCAAGAGCTGTCAGCTAAGCTCGAATCGTTGATCAACAAAAAATAATTCAGTATAGTTAAAATACACAGATAGAAAATCACGTCGTTGCTATTAGAAATAATACAAAAGAGCTATAGGGTTGCATTGTGTCTGTGTGTGATGTTAGCATACAAGGAATTGTTTTATATAAGCTTTTAGCGAGATTGAGTTAGTGATGAATAAATATACATTTAGTGGTGGTTTGTTATTCGTTTTCATACTTATTGTAGGGGTTGGTATTTTTATGAGAGAAGAAGTTAGTGCAAATGAATGTACGATTAAGACTGTCTCGGATATTGAACAATTATTTGCCTATGATCCAAAGGAAATAAAAAGTCGTTTTGCGGCAACCATGGAACATATACAGGATGTGGTTGATGCTATTTTGGCAATTCCTAATGATGAGCGCTCCTTTTGTAATACTTTTAAGTCTATTGATGATTTAGTTCGTTATATTACTACGCATATTGCTCCCCTATTCGATCAATCATATGTTAACCCGTCAAAAGAGATTCGAGATCTTGTACAATTTGAGTACTTGCAACTTGAGCAAGTAATGCAAAACTTGATGAGTAAGAATGTTGCATTATATAAGGCCTGCAAGGCATATGTTGAAGGTAATTATAACAAGGAAAAAGAAAGCTTAAGTCAAGAAGAGCGTCGTTTTGTTACTGAGTTGATGAAACGGTTTAAGCGAAATGGTTTGGATCTTCCAGCGGATAAGATTAAAGAGTTAAAAGAGATTACCAATAAGATTAATGCATTGGAAATTGAGTTTGATAAAAATATTGCAGAAGAAAATCGTAAAATACATGTGACACGAGAAGAGTTGGGAGGCTTATCAGACGATTTCATTAATAACCTCAAAAAGACCGATGATGGTAAATATATACTTGGAACAGATTATCCAACCTTTTTTGGAGTAATGAATAACTCTACGGTTGAAACTACACGTAAACAGATGTATGACCTCTTTAGTAATCGTGCTTATCCAGTCAATATGCCAGTGCTGGATAAGGTAATTGCATTACGTGACAAGCTTGCACATATTTTGGGCTATAATAGTTATGCAGAATATGAACTTGATGATCAAATGATCAAGACGCCAAAGCATGCTTATGATTTTATTGATGGATTAATAGCGGATTCACAAAATAAGCAAAAAGATGAGTTTGAAAAATTAACCAAGGAATTGCCGTCTTCAGTAATATTAGATGCTGAAGGTAAATTTAAACCATGGGACATTCGTTATGTTAAAGAGCAGTACAAAAAGAAGCACTTTAACCTTGATGACGAAAAGATTGCTGAGTACTTTCCTGTTGATAATACGCTCAAGGAGATATTTGATATTTATCAAACCTTATTAGATCTTAAGTTTGAGCCGATTACGATTAATAATCTTTGGCATCCGGAGGTACTTGCGATAAAAGTAACTAATAAGCAGACTAATGGCATTATTGGCTATTTATTACTCGATTTATATCCACGAGAAGGTAAATATACACATGCATGTCACGATACGCTTCTTGCAGCACAAAAGTTATCGAATGGTTCTGTATGTCCAGCACTTTCTATTGTGATTGCCAATTTTCCAAAACCACAAAATGGGCGTCCAGGATTATTGAAATACGATGATGTTAAAACGTTTTTCCATGAGTTTGGTCATGCAATGCATGCGCTTTTGGGTTCAACAGAAATGGCAACGTTTGCAGGAACGGCTGTTAAAAAGGACTTTGTTGAAACCCCATCACAGATGTTTGAAAAATGGTTAGATGATACAGAATTATTACAACGTATTGGTCGCCATTATAAAACGGGAGAGCCATTGCCAAAGGAAATCATTGATAAGCTTGTAGGCATTGTTCGTTTTGATTCAGGTTCATTTATAGCAACACAAGGATACTATTCATTGTTGTCACTTGATTATTTTAGTCCTGGAGAAAAGAAGGATACTCAGGGTATTTCTGAAGAGCTTGCTAAAAAGATTTTAACATATACGCAATGGGATCCAAATAATCATTTTCAAGCTTCATTCGGTCATTTAATGGGATACGGTGCACAGTATTATGGGTATCTTTGGTCGCGTGTTTTTGCAATTGATTTATTTGATACCATTAAAAAAGAAGGGCTTTTGTCGCCAAAAGCGGGTCAACGATTGATTAGTTCAATTCTTGGGCGGGGTGGTTCAAAAGATCCAGATGTATTGCTTAAAGATTACTTAGGACGTGAGCCAAATCAAAAAGCATTTCTCAAAGAATATGGGATTAATTAACTCACTTTAATCTTTTTGGATTATTCTGCAAGACTGTATATACTGAAATCCTAGAAATTGTTTTTGTCTAAAAAAAACATAAAAAAGGATGATCATGAAAAGGTATATTGTACTCGGTCTTTGTCTAACCATGTCGATTTGCGGCAGCGTTTCGCAGCGTGTATATCAACGCATTCAAGCGTACGAACGCACGCGTGCAAAGCGTAATTATGAACCGAGTTATGACATGCGTTACATGTTGCAACATCCAACTGTCGACAGCTTAACTCAGGTTTTTACAGATGCGCTTAAAGCGCGTAATCACCGACGTTATCATCGTTGTATTACAACTATGACCAATGAGGTTCATCCAACAGAAGAAATGGCAGAAAAATTGTTTCGTGAAGCTTTAGAATTGTTGATAGCGCAACAAACAAAAGATGCTTTAGCTCAACGAGAGCCGATCAAAGAAACAGAGATACATTATGTTAAAGATGAGATTGAAGGTCAAGAACGCGAAAATATTATTCGACATATTCATATTGCGCAACGTGCAATTAGGGAATATGAAAATACACCGGAAGATCTTATTTTTGGATTGGCTGCAGTTGGTTATTTGACTGGCTTGTTAGAAAGTCCACAGACGCGACAATTTGTTGATATTACTCGTCATGAGTTAACAGAAATTGAAAAGAGGCTTGTTGCGCAAATGGAAAATCCAAATATAATATTTGATCAACCAACAAGAGCATCTAAGGTTGAAAGTACTTGTGCTGTGCAAGATGCTATGAGTGTCCAGGATAAAACTGTGATCACTAAAGAAGGCGATCGTATTTATACGAAAAAAATTAAACGAATTCAAGTAAAAAATTCCGAAAATTAAGGAGTCAAGATAATTGAGAAAATTTGCTTTTTTTGAATTTTTTATGGTATGACTGTAGGTGGTAGTAAATTTTATGTTTTAATTAGGAAGGTCGTATGAAGAAAATTTTACAGAGTCTATCTCTAGCATTACTAATCATGGGTGGTTCAACTGCTTTGGGTTATTCATATAGTGGTAAGTCTTTCTTTTCAGCAATTAATCCGTTTCAATTAAGTTTTCCAGAACGTATTGCAGCATTTAGATCGGATAGAATGTTTGCAAAAGAATGTGGTTGGGGTGGTGCAATTCAAGTTGTTGGTTTTTGGCAACAGTCAAATGATTCAGATGGTTTAGCAAAATATTTCTTCCCATTTGATAAGTGTGCACTTATCGCAGGTGAAGTTGGTTCAAGTGCTGTTAAAGCACACTCTGCAGATTTACTTGCTAACTACTTCGGTGTTTACACAGAGCCAGTTAGCAGTACTGTAGGTATTCCATCTCCAAATACTCTTACCTTTCAAAGTTCATTGTCAATGTGTCCAAAGCACAAAGTGTATGGTGTAGGTCTTGCATGGGAACAACGTTTGTGGAGATGCTTCTGGGCTGATGTGTCTACATCAATTGTACAAGTACAAAACAAGTTGAATTTTAAAGAAAAAATACAAAATGCTGGTGGTGGAGACGTTCCAGATGATGCTTATGCAAATATGACTGAAGCACTTGCAAGCAACAAATTCAATTATGGTCGTTTTAGCAACTGTACAATGAAAAAGAGCGGTTTTGCAGATGTAGAGCTTCGCCTTGGTTGGGAAAAAGACCTTTGTGAAGGTTGTGGTGTTGGCGGATTGTACATTGGTACAGTTATTCCAACAGGTAACAAGCCAGGTAATACAGACTTGAGTGCAACAGCAACAACTGGTGTAAATTCAGACCCATGTGATTGGGGCCGTTATATTTTCCAACCAATCGTTGGTAACAACCATCACTGGGGTATCCTATTCGGTTCTTATGGACGTCTTGATCTCTTTAACAGTGGTAGTGGTTGCCCTCTAACATTGTTGACAGATTGTACAGCTAAGTATCTTTTTAGTAACTGTCAAAAACGTTCATATGACTTGAAGGGTAAACCTTGGAGTCGTTACATTCATACATGGAATGATTCATCTGCAGATGCAAATGATTTAACTATTTCTGATCTAATACCGTTAATTAACTACACAACACTTCAATCAAGTGTTCGTCCAGGTTGGTCGTTGGATTGGAATACAGCTCTTCATTATACTTACCGCTGCTTTGGTCTTGAAGCTGGTGTAAACGTATTTGTACGTGAAGGTGAAAATATTTGTATCACAGGTAAAATCCGTAATGGTATTGGTCTAGCTGATCTATATGAATGGGCTGATTCAGATACAGTTGTAACTGAAAGTCTTGAAACAGTTTCTTTTGATGCTTGGGGTAACGCTACAGATACAGACATTGATGGTAATGATATCTTCTTGACCATTTCTCAATCAGATCTTGATGTTATATCAGCAGCAGCTCCTGCGGTATTCAACGGTACTTTCTATGGTGCATTGAGCTATGAATGGAACAACTGCAAACTTCCAGTATTCTTCAATGGTGGTGGTTCTTACACAGTTACAAGTGATAACGGAGCTGTAAGCAACTGGGTTGCATGGATCAAAGTTGGTGTTTCATTCTAACAAATTGTTGAAGGATGCCCTTCTGTTAAATTAGTGGAATGTTAAGGGGGGTCATGTTATTGGCCCCCTTTTTTAGCAAATTAGAAAGCAAAGGAAAGTTATGAATAAATCAATGAAGTTTATTCTTGGTGGTGTAGCGTTGCTCTGCGCATCACAGGATGTTTTGGGAGTCTATAATTTAAAGACTATTAATGGTATAAAGCAAGCTATCAAAGAAGCTGCTGGTGTTGCAAATTCAGTAAAACATACGGCTGCAGCTAGGACTATTATGGGTGATCCCAAAGCTGATTATGGCAACGCTTTGGCGGGTGCGGTTGATAATCTACTTAAACCTTTTTACGATAAATTGCAACAGAAGCAGTTAGAAAGGGATAAAAAGATGGATGAATTAACAGATGCGCAAGTTTTATTCAGTCAACTTGAAGAAGTGAAGGAATATTTAGGAACTGGTAGTGCTGGATTATCAAGTAAAGGTGACCCTAATATTCCTAATGCTTGTCCTAGTGCGATTGCCGATGAGGCTGGCAATCAAGGTAGAAAACTAAGAAAATTCTTGAAAAATTTAAAAAAGTAATAATTTTAGCAAAAAGCAGATAGAAATTTAAAAAGGAATGTTATGAATAAACTTATAAAGTTTGCTAGTATAATTTTACTAAGCTTGTCTCAGCATGCTATAGGCTATGATTTGACCACATTGGATGGCTTAAAAGGGGCTCTAGTACAATTGGGCAAGGTTAATAATAATACCAAATATGTGAATGCTGTTAAAGATATTACCGGTACAAAAGGTGGTGATGTTGCTAAAGTATTAATAGATGCATTTGTTCAACAAAGAGTTGATGCTGTACAAAATACCGTCAGCGTTACAAAACAAATTAATGCCATGCCAACAACATTTGATGTAGATCAGGGAAGAAAAGTTAAGGTAGCGGATTTTTATACTAAGCTGAAGAATTTCAATTTAGATGATGTAATCAAGGTCTTGCAAGATGCTTTGAAAGATGTAAAATGTGTTGATCCAAGTGTCAAGTTTCCTAATCCAAATATTTCTGAAAAAGAATATGTTGAAAAACTTATAGAAACGTTACAACAAATGAAGAAAAAGTTAGCATAATAAACTATTTTTTCATTTGTTGATTGATTATATAGGGTCCTTCGGGACCCTTTTTTATTGATATTCTTGCATAATTCAATCAAAATTTATTACTATTATAAATAATATTTATAGATTGTGGTTTAATATGGAGAGTATAATGAAGAGATTTTTACTAATACTAGCGTTGGTAGGGACAATTGGAACTATCGTTGCCGATGAATATGATGATTTATTAAATCAATATAATCTTATTTATAATCAGATGGGACAGGCATTAGCAAAAACAGATGTTGATCAGTTAGATCGTTTAATCAATGCTATTCATGAATTAAGGGCGAATATTGGAAAAGCACCACAGCAAATTCAAAACAGACTAAGAAATGGTGGAATAAGCCTTGAAAAGCTCAATGAATTTGCAGAAAAAACCCAAAATCGAAGAGATCGGTTGGGCGGCAGTGTTTTAACTGTTCGAATAATGCAAACAGAACGGCAGTTAGCTGAGTCCAAAAAAAGACTCACGGAGTTGCAAAATAGATTTGACCAACAGCTCGGAGCCCTTGCAGGAGGCGACAGAGAGAACGCAGGACAAATGGTTTTAGAACGCTATCGTAATAATCCTGAAGATAGAGCACGCATAACACAACAGGTAGTTGCTATCAATGCAACAGTGGAAAGCTCTGCTGCAGAAGTATTAGAGCAAGATAGAGCAGGGCATAAAAATGAACTGGGTATTATACAAGCAAGTGAACAAATTGGCGCTGCAAAAGCAATGAATAAAGCTCTGATTGATGGCAAGGACGAAGAAATCGGAGAACTTGAACAAAGAAAATCACAGCTGGAGAGTCACCTTCAAGAAGCCAAAAATGAGATTAATTTATTAGAAGAAGAAGTAGATAGGCATCAAAGTGAAGTGCAACGATATGAAAATCGTATTCGTACTTTGGATGAACAGCTGAGTCGCGGAAAAGCTTTATCAGAAGCACAGCAACAAGAGTATAAAGCTGCGGTAGATCAGAAAGCACTTGAACAAAGAGCTGCTGATATTGCTATAAACCAAATAAGCGCTAAGCAGGAGCAAATCAATAAGATTGCTCAAGAGAAACAACAACTTGAATTTGAGATTAATAGGTTAAAAGATGAGATCGAACAAATCAAAGAGCAAAATGAAAAACTTAACAAGTTATTAGCTCAGTTGTCTGAAGCTTACCGCAAGATAGAGAGTGTGGCTTCTGCATTTAGAAAGCTTATTGAATTAGAAGCTCAGTTGGATGTAGTTACTGCCGAATATAATAGATTAAATGCTATAAAGAAAATTTCTGAGGCTAGTCCTGATGTGAGGGAACGAGTTATAAACAATATAGAAGGTTCATCACTATCCCAAGCAGAAAAAAAACGTCTCCTTGCTGAACTTGAAAAAGCTTTATATTTTGATCAGTATGAAGAGCTTGACGAGCAGCAAAATATATTACGTACTATACGTAACGATATTAAGGATGTACAAGCTATTATAAAAACTCTAGGCAAAAGAGCTCAAAGCCGCATACAGGAAGTTGTAGCCCCATATCAAACTATGACTCAGCAGTGGTTGTCTGGAAATTACCCAAAAGAACAGATGTCAGAAAGAGACAAGCAAGCCATAATTTTGGCTGAGAGAGCTCTTGAACAAGAAAAGGCACTAGCTGCAGTTAGTTATAATGCTATGCAAGCATTGGCTAAGTCGCCACAAATTTTTGGAGAAATTATGAGAGGTCAAGGTAGTATGCCTGGGGGGATTTCCATGGCACCAGGTCTAGGTGGACCACAAGCACAGCCTATGCTTATGGGTCCAGAGTCAGAGGCTATTGCGGCAGCAGGCCAACTGCCTGCGGTAGTAGGTGAAGCGCCGAGTCGTTTGGATAGGCTACGCGGTTGGTGGTCTTTTATATCAAAACATTTAGGATCGTCGACCGAAACTGATCTAGCCAAAATTGTTGAGCAAGCAGAATCCGAGATCGAATCAGAGCAAAGAAATCTTGCAGATGAACTTATGATGTATGCTATAACTTCTAATAAGGCAGATTAAAGAGGTCAATTGTGTTATGGAAATTTCTTGATGCCAAGCTTTTTCCAATCAGCATCGAACTTTTCCATACCTTGTTCTGTGAGTGGATGCTTAACGGCTTTTTCAAGTGTTTCCGCAGATAATGTTACGGCATCTACGCCAGCATCAATAGTACCATGGAATTGATCAACAGTTCGAATAGAAGCTGCAAGTATGCCGGTAGAAAAATCATATTGTGTTTGCATATATTTGATTTCATGCAATACCTCAATGCCATCCTCATCGATATCATTGAGACGGCCAATAAATGGAGAGATATAGGTAACGCCAAGCTTACACATCATAAGACTTTGTATTAGCGTAAATACGAGCGTAATGTTGAGCTTAACATTTTCTTGGACGAGCTTATTGATAATATCATAGTACTCTGATGCGCATGGCACTTTTACAAGAATATTATTTCCTAAAGCAGCAATCTTTTTGGCTTGTTCGTAAACAGCCATGGGATCTTTTTCAGTTACTTCGACACTGATTTCACCGTGAGGTAGAATTTTCATTATTTCTTTAATAATTTCTACAGGGTTGCCACCTTCCTTGCTCAAGTGTGATGGATTAGTCGTAACACCATCAATGATGCCCATGTGCGACCATTTTTTTATATCTGCTACATTGGCAGTATCAAGAAATATTTTCATCAATCTCCTATTTTTCTTCCTAGAGCATAGCTTATCAGGTTTGTTTTCCAGTAATCAAGCGTTCAAGTTTTTTAAGCTGAGGTTTATATCTTGCAATGATTTGATTATTACGATCAGATTTTTCAAACACTAGAGCTCGATCTCTTTCTTGCAATTTCTTACGATATTCTTCAACGTGTTGACGAAATTCATCAAGTTTTAGCTCTTTTTCTTTAACCGTAAATGGGTTGTTTCGACGATATTGTAGTGCCGCTTTAAGTGATGGAGTATCGTGTTCAAGCTCATCTGAGCGTACAGGATAATTTTTTGGTGGTTTTTCAACGGGACCTTTACCATGAGCAATCAATAGTTTTAGATTGGCGTTATAGCGTTCTGTAGCACGTTGCAATTTAGGACGCGCAGCATTGAGAGTGGCATTATTATGAGCAAGAGCGGGGGGAATCCAGCCGAATCCTGTTTGTGGATTGTTAAGGCCCTGTACTTGAATCCACCCAAATTGAGTTTCTTTACGTTTCGGTTTCCATCTTACTTCAAGTCGTCGATTGCTTGCTGTTCGTGCACGACAAATTTCGATCCAACCATCTCGTTCTGTATCAAGTCGATTAAGACGGTTTGAAATTATTTCTGGAGTATCATGGTCTGTATCAGATTCTGGATCAACTTCGGAATCTGATTGAGAAAAAGATATTGTTGCTGATGCATTTGGTTCATGTTTAGATTCAGATGTGTAACTTGAGCTACGTGGTGTAGATGATGATGTTACACTCCGTGGTGAAGGTAATGGTGTAGGTGTATGATATGACTCAGGTTGTAGATTGCTTTCATCGACATCAGTTTTCAATCCCTCCTCATTATCTGCAATATATCCAGGTTGGAGCCGAGGTCGTCGAGTATATCTTCGACGAACATGTGTATAAAAACTTGGTGTTGGAGGATTCCAATTAAGATCAATTTCTCTATTGTCATCGCTATCGGAGCTAAAAAATTCTCTTCCCTGTGGTTGTGGACTGATACTTGGGAATACCAAAGGTTGATCGTTTGGTATCAAAATGAGATCTCGAGTTGGAAGTTCTGAGTATACAGTAGGCCTGTGTAGATCATTATTTAGTTGTACAGAAAAGGATAAAGGAATAGTTTGTGGGGTTCTAATCTCAGGCATTGGTATTGATTCACCCCAGCGTGGTGGAAAATAGCCCAATTCAAACCAACGACGTTGTTTCTTTGGTGGGTTATCAAAATCGGTTTGTGTTGATGCATCTTGCATTTGTGGTAGTACAATTGAAGTGGGGAGTGGTTCTTGGGCGGGCCATGATTGGCAATATTTTTTCCAACCAAAAAATAGGAACAAAAAAAGCAGCAACAAATTTTGTGGCTTGGTTAGTATAGCATCATCATCTGTATCGGTACTCGTATAGTTTAAACTAATGCGTGTAGGTAATTTGAATTCATGAGAACTCGTATAAGGTGTTATTGAGCTAGCCAAGATGAGTACCGTTAATACCCAACGTAGAATATATCGCATAAAACCTCTATTTACAATACAATGTTGCTATTAAGCTCAATTACTACCTACAGGTATCCATAAGAATGCCAGAATAACGTCATTTGTCTACCGTATTACGAAATTGACAAGCCGTTTTGGAACATAAATTGTTTTGATAATTTCCTTGCCTTCAAGCCATTTTGCAACAGTATCCTTTGCCGCTTGTTCCACGATATTCTTATCAGCATCATGAGGTATATCCATAGTACCGCGTGTTTTACCATTAACCTGAACAGCAATCTCTATGCTTTCCAATTGCGCAAGTTCTTGGTTATAGACAGGCCAGGAGCACTTTTGAAGCTTTTTACCAATGATTGTTGCAAGAAGTTCTGTGGCCATAAATGGTGCCATTATCGAAAGCGTCACAAGGATTGACTCTGCAGATTGTTTGCTCAAACGGAGTTTCTTTTGTGTTATATCATTAAAAAATTCCATCATAGCAGAGATAGCAGTGTTTGGTTTAAACTGTTCAACACGAGTTTGAAATTCCTTAAGAGCACGATGTACGCGTTTAGTTGTAGAATGATCTTCTTGTTCAGAGTTTGAAAGAATGTTTTCTGGATTTTCAAAATAGTTCCAAACTTTCATCAAGAATCGTTTGATGCCCTCAAGGCCACTATCCTGCCATTCACAATCAAGCTCAGGTGGTCCCATGAAGAGAATGTATAAACGGAGAACATCGGAACCATATTGATTGACGATGTCATCAGGATTTACAACATTACCCTTTGATTTGGACATCTTTTCAACAAGACCGCTTTTTGTAGATTTTTTAAGAATCATACCTTGATTGAAAAGTTGTTTGAATGGCTCATCGAATGGAAGGTATCCAAGATCATGAAGAACTTTGATATAAAATCGGGCGTATAATAAATGTAAGATTGCATGCTCAATACCACCGACATATAAGTCTACAGGTAACCAATAATCAATGTCAGCCTTATCAAATGGTTTATCTTTAAGATTTGGATTAGGATAGCGTAAAAAATACCAGCATGAACCAGCCCATTGTGGCATTGTATTTGTTTCGCGCTTTGCCGGACCGCCACATTGTGGACATGTTGTATTGACCCATTCATTAATTGCAGCCAATGGCGATTCTCCGGTGCCTGTTGGCTCATAATTTTCAACGTCTGGCAAAAGTACTGGTAATTGGTTTTCCGGTACAGGAACGGTACCACATGTTTTACAATGAATCAATGGAATTGGTTCACCCCAATAGCGCTGACGCGAGAAGATCCAATCACGAAGTTTGTATTGTACTTCGCCCTTTCCAATGTTGTGTTCTTCTAAGTATTTAATAATTTTTGGAAGCGCTTCAGTTTTAGCATCAATACCGTTAAGAAAGTCACTATTGATCATAATGCCATCACCACTGTACGGTTCTATCAATTTGCCGGAGGCATCTTTTCTTACGTTAGGAGAATCAACAACTTGAATAATAGGGATGTTGTATAGAGTTGCAAATTCAAAGTCACGTTCATCACCGCCAGGTACACCCATAACGATACCAGTTCCATAATCCTTTAACACATAGCTAGCAAAATAAAGAGGGATCTTTTTTTGATTAACAGGATTAATAACATATGTACCACTAAAGACCCCGGTCTTTTCTTTATCTTCTTGTCGATCAAGGTTGGACATATGGCGCACTTTATTTTGATATGCTTCAACGTCAATTTTTTGAGTAGGAGTGACTAACTGATTTGCAAGTTCATGATCTGGTGCCATAACAAGAAAAGTTGTGCCAAAGATAGTATCAGGTCGAGTGGTATATACTGGAATCTCGATCGTATCGCCCTTCTGATTGATTGCGCTAAAATTGATACGAGCGCCATGACTCTTGCCGATCCAATTGCGTTGCATGAGTTTGACTTTTTCAGGCCAATCTAATGTATCAAGACCGCTTAATAATTTTTCTGCATAATCAGTAATTCTCAGCATCCATTGTGGGATTTCTTTTTGTTCTACAATTGTGCTACAACGCTCACATGCATTATTAATTACTTCTTCATTAGCAAGACCTGTCTTACAAGATGGACACCAGTTAATTGGCATTGTAGATAGATATGCAAGTCCCGCATTATACATTTGAAGAAAAATCCATTGGGTCCATTTATAGTAGTTTGGATCAGTGGTATTTATTTCCTTGGTCCAGTCATATAACGCTCCGATGTCTTGTAATTGCTTTTTAAAGTTGGCAATATTTTTTGCTGTATTGATGGCCGGATGAATTTTATTTTTAATGGCGTCATTTTCTGCAGGAAGGCCGAATGCGTCCCAGCCCATAGGATGAAGAACATTATATCCTTGTAGCCACTTGATTCGTGCATAAATATCAGAAAGAACATAGCTTTTCCAGTGGCCAACATGCAACCCAGCACCTGATGGATAGGGGAACATATCAAGGCAATAGTACTTTTTGCCGCTGCCGGTTGGCTTACTAAGACCAATCGGATTTTCACGCCACTCTTGTTTCCATCTTTTTTCTATATTTTTTGGATCGTAAATATTCATAATATTTTATCCCAATGGGGGGTTAAATTTTATTTTATACTATGCCATAAAATGTGATAAATAGAAAATTGAGTATCAAAATACTTGTTATTCTCAAATCAGTATACTAGAGTGAATTTCATCACTTCAGGATGGAAAAAAGTAAAGAGTATGATGAAGCTGTGCCCTGGCTTAAAATTCCAGGGCACATTTTTTATGAAATATTTGCATAATACATAATTCTTATTCTATTATTAAATTATGAGTCTCATTTGAGTAAAAAATGAACAAAAAAAATTGAGAGGTTATATGCCAAAATTATTGCTTGTAATTATGTGTAGTTTGAGTTGTACAGTCTTTTCCATGGTGGTTATTGAACAGCGACAAAATTCGGGTGATGTTGTTTCCAATCAAAAAATAAAAGGCCTGATTGAAATTGAACAGAATACGATGAAATTGAGATTAGATGATGCAAAAAAAGATGAAATGTATAAATTTGATAAATGCTCCAGTATACCTGTTACAGGTTCTGTATTAAAACGATGTAATGGAGATCGATTTTGGAAACTGGAAAGACACCCTCGTGATGAGCAAGTCTTTGATTGTGTTCGGCCAGGTACAGATCAAGTTTTTGAATCTATTTTTACCTTATTAGATAAAATTAATTCGGATCAATCGTTGAGAAAGTTGAGTCATACCGCCAAAAGTCTAAATATGGCAGAATTGGAAAAGGAAGCGGCAAAACAGGCCTTGATGAGATTGTCTAAAACTGAACCAGAATATTCACGAACAAAATATTTATATGATATATTTAATAAAAAAACTAATGCTGTTGCCACACAATTTCAAAAAGAGATGAATGAATATTGTAAAAAAGAGTTGACTGTGGATCAGGTTAAAGACATGTTGAGGCAAGTTGCAGATCAAAATATAACTCAAAAAAAGGAAGAGCAGAAAATGTATGCTGAGCTTAAACAAGCTTTAAAGGGTCAGTTATACGCTCTTATAACTGAATTAGTGCAAAGTGGTCATTTAACACCTGATCAAAATAAAACAGTAGAATTTTTTTTGAGGACTCAGGAATGGGGGTTTAAGTGCGTTTTAATGCCTTGGGAAAATGGATTATTAGGCTCACCAGCTGGTATGAATATTCAATATGAAGCTGAGCGTGCAGCTCAAAGAGCTGAAAACAAGAAACTGTTTCCGTATGGCGACCTTGCGTGGATGTTAAATCCAGATTCAGAAACATTTGATATTTGTGATAGAATCTTTCTATTATTAAAATAGCATAAAGACAAAGAAGAACGTTGCTCCTGGTACGCTTTTAGTTTAGAGTTTTAATAGATCTATTAAAACTTTTTAAATCGAGAGTGTTATGCAAAAAGAAACTAATCATCAATTAACAATGCAAAAACAAGTGGAACATATTCTTGTTATTAAGCGAGATCATTTTTTTTCTATAACTCCAGCATGGACTGGACTGAAAGAAGTTTCATTTGAGCAATATATTGGGCTTATAAACGAAAAAAAAGAATTTCTTCCTCGTCCTACTATGGAACAAGATTTAACGTATAAACAGATCATTCCTTATCTTATTTTTGAACATGATAATAAATATTTTCTCATGCAACGTAGTGCTACGGCATCAGAATCTCGTCTTAAAAATAAATACTCTTTAGGTATTGGTGGTCATATACGGCAAGAAGATATGCAGGAGCAGTCTATCTTTGACTGGGCAAAGCGTGAGTTTAATGAAGAGGTTAATTACACAGGAGCTGTCGAAATTGAGCCGTTAGGAATTTTAAATGATGATTCCGATGCAGTAGGTCAGGTGCATATTGGATTTGTGCTTTTACTTAAGGGTAACTCATCGAATATTTCCGTAAAATCTGAGCTTAAACATGGTGCGCTTAAATCGTTACAAGAATGCATTGATAGTATCGATAAGATGGAAACGTGGAGTCGAATGGTTATCGAATTTTTGGCAAGCAAACAACTAGATTTGTAAATCCTATATTTTTCTTGAAGCATTGTTCTCAGCGTGGTACGTTTCACTGTGATTATTTACTGAAAAAAATGTATTGATTGAATAAGGTTTATGAATCGAAAAAAGTCTATAGGTATAGTACTCAAAAAACAATTTCCGCGTCAGCAAAAAATATCGCTTTTGGATCAGACGTATGGGCGAATCGAAGCCGTTCCAATAAGCATGCATGCAATTGCACGGGTATCACATGGATCACTAGTAGAATATGTTGCAGAGCAGCAAGGTCATCATTTCATACTTCATGATATGCAGCTTTTAGCAACGCTTCCACGCATTACAGAACAGAATATGCTCTTTTTTCATCATATTTTAGAAATCGTATATTTCGATGTACCATTAGGCGCCATATCGGAAGATGTTTTTCATCTTTTAATTTCGATTCAACAACATCTTACTTATATTTGTGCGGAAACTAATTTACAGAAACTTGCTTTAGGTAAGTTATATTTATTGCTTGGTGCCGATGTGCACAGCTCAGTGGAAGTTATTTTACAAAAAACCTTGCAATCTCCTGATATACTGCAGATGATTGCTATAGAAGTAGATCAAACGAGTAAGCATGCGCTTGATGCCTGGGTGCATAATTATATTCAAACGCATCCATGTGCGCATATGTTTAAGACTATTAATTTTTTAACGGGTAGGGACGACTCATGAAAAAAGTAGTTCTATTGTTAGGCATTTTATTAGCTTCCAGTTCTTTGTATAGTGGCAATTTTTTTAAGCTGCCCTTCATGGCTGGTGATGAGCATGTTATTTATGGTGAAAGCCCAGTTGAAGAAAAAGAACACTTGTTGGAGGTACTCAAGAAACGGCAAGAAGCATTATTGAAAACTGATGTGGAAGAAAACGCTGTTCTTCAAATTCAGGTAGATAGGCTCAATACCGAAATTATTGAATTAAAAAAGATAATTGCCAAAACATTTGATGAAGAAGAAAAAAGCTTTTTGAATAACAAGCTTGGTCTTTTAAATGAACAATATCAGACAATTGTTGATTCTCAGATCGCACGCAATCAGGTCATTGTTTGGGTTAAAAAAATTGTAGAGTTACTAGAAAAATATATAGCTGACCCTTCATTTACAAACATTCGTATAAAAGATCGTGCAGGGTATCAATTTTCAGATTTACTTGAGTGGAACCAGCAGGTTGTAAGCCATGAAGACGGGTTAAGGCAACTTAAAACCGAACAACATAATGCAGAAGAAACACTTGCTACTTTTAAAAAGAAAGCGATCGATCTGAGGGCGCAGTATAAAATAAAAGAAAAAGAGCAGGCAGAATTTGTTAGTAAAACTCAACAAGAAAATTTGGATAAAAAACTTATACAACAAAAAGGAGAGTTGCTTGATCTTGAAAAAGAGCTTTTGCAAAACCAGATTAGCCTTATTGAGTTGCATATTCAAGAAGCTAACTATCAGCTTGAATTAATATCATCGCGTATATTTGTAGAAGATTCTAAATTAAAATTTTTCAAAAAAGACATAGAAAAAATTAGCCAAAAACTCATTATAGATGATACAAGTCTACACAAAAAAGAAGAAGAAGTTGCCAAGAAAAAGCAAGATGCTCAGGCAGCACAAACAGGATTTACTAAAAAGAAAGCTACGTTAACCAAACAACGCGACAAGATCAAAGAAGAGCTTGATAGTCTTGTTCAACAGCATGATGTTAAGGTTCCAGATCAAAGGCAGTTATTCGATTGGAGCTTTGAATTTAACCCATTATCGGATAACCCTTGGTTATATCGTGTAGGCAAAGAAAATGAGTTGTTACTTGTTAAAGATCAAGAAATCAATCTTGTAGAAGCTAAACGGGATCAATCAAAGGTTGAGTTAGATGAAGCAATGTTGTCAAAGGAGGTACTTAACTCCTGGTACAAAATTATGGATCGTCAATTGCGGTCTGAAGAGTTTAGAAATAAAGAGCTCAAGTTTTATAATGATAAAAAGGCAGAATTTATTCGAGATTTTGCAACGTATCGAGATAAAATTGCAGTTGTAACTACATATATGAACAATCAAACTCGATCACTTTCAAATTTAGAAGAAAAAATAACAAATCTTAAAGAAAATGAAAAAGCTTTTATTAGTCGTTTTAATAACGAAATGTATACAAAAAGCTTAGAAAATCTGACTAGTTCAAAGACTTTAATTAATAAACAAAAAAGTATTAATGCTGAGCTTATAACTCTTTATTCTGCGATGATGGGCAATCTTAACGAAGGTCTTAAGCAGATCAATTTAATTACTAGACGTATTGAGAAGATCGATAGCATATGGCAACGATCTTCAACAGCAATATCACTAGAACTTTTTGTGAATAATGTTGTACCTGATCTTAAAAGCTTTTATGAAGAAGTGAAAGGTATTTTTTATCGAGTTAATCTAGATTCTTTAATAATGGTCTTCTATACAGCAATTTTTACACCAGCGATACTTTTTAAAATTTTTGTATTACTGTTCCTTTTGCTTATAGCCTTCTTTTTGGCACGCATGTATTTGCCCGTTATTGTGCGAAGATTACAGCGTACTGGAGATGGCCGTTCAGCGACTCGAAATTTTGTTGGGGTCTTTTTTGCTTTTCTTTACACGCATTTGATATTAATTTTTGGTTGGCTCTTTTTCTTTATTATTGTTCGTTTTGATACAGGTATTGAGATTGGTTTTTCCAGTAAAATTATTTTCTATCTCCTTTCTATACCATTTTTATGTTACTTAGCATGGCGCTTGGTCAATGCATTGGCGCGTTTCAATAGCCAAAATAATTATACCCTTGTTAGTAAAGTATTTCAGCGCAGGCTTCATTGGGTATTAATTGCATTTTCGATTACCACAATTAGTATTTTTTCATTTAGGGAAGCATTCTTATTGGCGATGTATGATAAGTATGAAGTTCCAATGTTCTTGCTGCGTTGTTATTACATTATTTTACGTATTCTGCTTGTTTGCTTATTAATCAAGGAAGAGATTATTAGTCTGATTCCAACTAAGAATAAGACTTGGCGATGGATTCATGGGCTTGTAATTCAATATTATTATCTTTTTTTATTCGGTTTTCTTTCCATCATTATTCTCAGTGATCCACGGATTGGGGGATATAATAAGCTTGTATACTACGTCCTATCGAGTATTTTGTGGTCATTGTTATTGTTTGCTATTTTATGGTATCTACAAGCAACGCTTAAGCGTTATTCTTCATATATTTTCTTTAAACATGAAGAGGGTGAAGCGGCTCAAGAACGCTTTTCAAATGCGACCACATGGTATGGCTTATTTGTTGTCGTTAGTTTTGTTTTTCTATTAATTATTGCGATTTTTTGGGGAGCAAAGATTTGGGGCTACCCAATATCGCTTGACGAGGTAACTGGTTTCTTTAACCAAACAATTTTCAAAATTAAAGGTGAAGATCTTAAGACTATACCAATTAAAGTAAGCTCTATCATAACATTGGTTGGATTTGTTATTGGTGGCGTGATAGCTTCTAATCTTTTTGAACGATTTGTTTTGCGAAGAATTTTCAACCTTATGTTTGTTGATTCTGCAATACAAAATACTGTATCTAGATTGAGTTTTTATTGCTTTATCATTGTTTTTTTTCTTATGGGACTTTCATATATTGAAATAAGTTCTACGATGATTGGCGGTCTTGTGTTTGCCATTTTTGTGGCATTAGCATGGTCAGTCAGAAATGCACTATCGGATATTTTTGGGTACTTTACGATTTTACTTGAACGTTCTATTAAAATAGGTGATTATATCAGGCTTGGAGATGAATCATCTGAAGTATCTGGTATTGTCCGTCGTATTACACCAAGAACGACCATATTGCGTAAGAAAAATAGTATTAATGTTATTTTGCCAAACAGTAAGGTGATTGAAAGTGCAGTTTACAACTGGAACTATACACGTGGGTTTTTTGCATTTCCAGATCTTATTGTAGTTGTAGAATATGGTGCTGATGCAGATTTGATAAAAGAAATTTTTTTGAAAATACTTGATAATGACCATAATGTTCTTAAAAGCCCTCATCCTATTGTTCGGCTTGAGGCCTTTACTCCAGATGGTCTTAAATTTATTATTCGGGCATTTTTAAGCAGTATAAACGTTTTAAATCAGTGGGATATTGCTAGTGATATTCGGTTTAAAATTCTTTCTGAATTCCGTAAAAATAACATTAATCTTTCATACCCAGTTCGTATTATTAAAATGGGTAATCCGGTGAAAAACATGTCAAATTATCCATTTGATAGGCAAGAATAATTAAGGCTACATTGGCCATGATTGTTCAAAGTCAAGGTGGTCATCAATCATTGGCTTATGATTAACAAGGAAGTGAACATTCATTTCATTGTTTTGCGTTTCTCGCAATGTGCTCAATATAGTTTCAATGATTGTAAGCTTTGTCTTGATAGAGCTTTCTGGATTGAGAAAAGTTTTATTGAAAGAAAGGTAAAGATCTTGGCCGGATGGTGATATTAGTACCGTCTGTAGCGATATTTTTTCTGGTGTTACTTTTTCTTCATAAAAAAGTAATAATAACTGCTGCATAATATAGTTTATATTTTCAAGCATGTCAGTTGACCAGAGGACATCATTTTTTTCTTGTCTTATTCCATGGCCGTCATAAAAATAAAGATTGATACTTTTTTTAGTTATTTTAATAGCCTTTTCAGTTGATGAAAGATAATTATTTCGTGAGGGAATATAAAGTACAAAAAATTCATTAAGATAGGCATAAAGAAAGAAAATGCCAATAAAAATTGTGATACTACCTACCATCACTTCTTTTTTTTGAAACAATTTCATAATAATTGTTCCATTAAGCTATGGAGTGCTTCTGTTACTGCTCTGACATAATAGCGCCAATCTTGGCTTTGTTTAAGCCCAGCTTCAATTGCGATAGCAGGTGCTTTAATGCCCATAAGACAATTGAGGGGTGCATATATAGGTTGTTGAATGGCTATATTTTTGAGTTGTGGGTTATGCAGAAAATTATTGTAAATGAGGTTGGTATATTGGGGCGTTATTGATGCAGAAAATGTATAAGCGAGATTGTAGGGACAGAATGAAAGCTTTTTTGGCTGAACCATCATACAACTATTTTTATTACCGTAGCAGTAAAGAGAAATAGATAAATTATCGGTTGTATAGCAGAGTAATGATATAAAAAGGTTGATTTGTAATCGATTGGCAAAATTAGCCTTTTCTTTTTGGCCTATATGTTCTCCAAGATTATGAGAGAATACAACTCGGATGTTTGGGTTGTTTTCTTCAAGCGCCTTTTTTATTTGTTCTGCCCATAACCGTGTGACCCCACGCTCAGCACCATCCGGTGTCGTTCGCCCTGCCACTTTACTATCGCCTTGTGGACACAGCATAATGGTGTATGTAGACTCCCCTTGTTGATCGGCATAACTAGATTGTTGAAAAGATGTGCGATAACATTCCGTTGTTGTAATGATGCACAATAGTATCAGTAAGTGTAGCTTAATTATCGACATGTGAGATCGCTTGTCAAAAACTCTGTTAAAAAGGTTTTGCGTTCAATGCTTTTATTATTTTTAATAGCCATCGCCAACGCCCGTGCTTGTCCTATAAATATACATAATTTTTTTGCTCGTGTCAGTGCAGTGTAAATTAAGTTTCGTTGAAGGAGCATAAAGTGTTGCATAAAAATTGGTACAATAATGGCATCAAACTCAGAGCCCTGACTTTTATGTATAGAGATAGCATATGCTAACACAATCTCATCAAGTTCTGCTTGTTGATATTCAATAATAAGGCCGTTGTAATCAACGGTTAATGTTCTATCAATAGTATTAAGTTCCTTAATAGTTCCAATGTCACCATTGTATACATTTTTGTCATAGTTATTACGAATTTGCATTACCTTGTCATTGATTCTAAAATTGCTACCCATATATGTTAGTCGTTTTTCATTTTCTTGAGCAGGATTGAGAATTTGCTGTAAATTATGATTGATATTATGAGTACCGACTATTCCTCGATTCATTGGAACTAATACCATGCTATTATCGATATGAATTTTATGCTGATTGAGGGTCTGTTTTAAGAGTTTTGTTAAATGTCCTTGCACATTTTCAGGTTTTTCTTCTTTGATCCAATAAAAATCTTTTTTTGAGTCGGGGAGGGAAAATGTAGGAAATTCACCTTTATTAATGCGGTGTGCATTAACAATGATCAGGCTATTTTGTGCTTGCCGGAATATTTCAGTCAATTGGATACATGCAGCTATTTTGCTATTGATTAAATCATTGAGAAAGTTTCCAGCTCCAACTGCAGGCAGCTGATCTACATCGCCGATAAAGATGATATGAGCTTTTTGTGGCATTGCCTTTAAAATTGAATGGGCTAGAAAAATATCAATCATGGATGCCTCATCAATAATAAGAAAATCAAGCTGTAAAGTATTATATTCATTACGTGCAAATTGCATGGTTGAAACATCAAACTCTAACAATCTATGCACCGTAAGAGCATGTTTACCTGTACCTTCAATAATTCGTTTTGCAGCACGTCCAGTTGGCGCGGCAAGCTTGTATGATGCATGGTTTTGTTCAAGGAAAGATAATAGTTTTTTTATAAGCGTGGTTTTTCCTGTTCCAGGACCACCAGTAATGATAGAAACTTTATTGCTTAGGCAAGAAATAATACCGCGTTGTTGATCTTCATTGAGAGAGATAGCATCATTAACATTTTCCTCGCGCAGTTGTTGATAGATTGCATTAATATTAAAATCTAAAGGAGGTGATTTTTGGATAAGTGTTTCTAGTTTATGAGCAACACCCTTTTCGGAATAATAATAACGTGAAAGCGTTACAAAATGTTGTTCATTATGAGTTATGAGCTTAATCTTTTCTTGTTGGTATAGATTGTGCAGTGCTTGTTTAAGCAATGTATGATGATCATGCTCGAGTTCAAGGAGTTCAAGGACCTCTTTTTTAAGTACATCAATTTCGGCATATAAATGTCCTTGTCCAATCACCGTGGTAATTGCAAAAATGATGCCAGCTTCGACACGAGCTGGAGAGTGTTTTTCAAATCCAATGTTTAAAGCGATTTTGTCAGCAATTTTAAAACTGATGCCCCAAATATCTTCAGCAAGTCGGTATGGATTTTGTTGAACTTTTGCAACTGATTCATGACCATATTTTTTATAAATTTTCATTGCATAAGCTGGAGATATATCCTTATCTTGAAGATAGACCATGATATTGGCAATTTCTTTTTGGTCTTGCCATGCAGTTGCGATAGTTTCAATGCGCTTGGGTCCAATGCCAGGGACCTCTGATAATTGTTCTGGATGTTGATCAATAATATTAAGGACTTCTATCCCAAATTTTGCAATAAGTTTATCTGCATAAATAGGTCCTATCCCTTTAATAAAACCAGATCCAAGATACTTTTTAAGTCCAACAAGTGTAGTTGGAAGTTGAGTGATACAATATTCTGCTTCAAACTGTTTGCCAAACTTTGGGTGAAAATTCCATGATCCAGCTAAGGTAACTTCTTGACCTGGAATAACAGCAGGAAGATAGCCTTTAACTACAGTTGAGGTTGATTGAGTTTTGATAATAAATATTTGAAAGCCTGTTTCAGAGCTTTCAAATACAACTTTTTCTATTATACCGCGTAGTTTCTCACTTGTTGTTTTCATGCTGCTGTAATAACTCCTTGAATTGTGCGTAGCCTTTAGGGCAATTATGAATAAGGTCCCCAAGGAATATTCTCAAATCGGTACAGAAGCTATCAAGTTCCTGTAAAGAATGAATATTTTTATCAAATACTTTTATTTCATCACCACCATGACAGTCTGCCCACTTCAGTAAAAAAGTATGCATACGTTTTCTTTTTTCAACCCATTCTTCCATAATTGGTAACACAATCCATTGGGTGGCTCCTACCTGATCAACAAATGGTTGAAGTTGTTCAATGATATCTTTTTTAGCTTTTTTTAATAATTCCACAAATTGTATATTACCGGGATTGTCTCGTTCAAACTTAACCAGCTGATGAATGCCATAACCAACTCCATTATATACGTAACGGCCAATACGCTTGCCAGTTTTTTTGTCTAACTTACCAACCTGCTTATCAAGAATATCTCTAATAATGACCATTGATTCTTTGATGTTCAGACCATCGATCATAAATGGAATACCATCAAGCCTCTTAAGAAGTTCATTTTCGAGCGTTATGTGATTATCCGCATTTTTATATCGTGTTGCAAAATCTGGATTATAAAACAAATATTCAAGCAATTCCATCATGAAATCATGATTAGCAAAATGGCTCATATCACGCATATTTGGATACGTAGAAAAAATCGTAAAACTTGCTAATAAAATAACTTTTTTTATGTTCACAACCACACTCCTATGTTTTTTAAAAGACTGTACACTAGAAGTTGAAAGTTAATCCAGCCATGAGTGTAAAATCTTTGCCGATACCATGATTACCTACAGTAATATCGCCGCCAAGTGAAAATGTCAAATCATGTTTTTGTGTGAAACGTTTGTAATTAACCAAACCAACCAATTTGTTCTGATGAGCAGCAGAGCGTTCAGCTTTGTGAATATATTCTCCGAGAGGGAATGTTCCTTCAAATGTAGTAATAAAATCTCCTGGTACCGTTTCTAATGGCGTTGCTTGGATTGCATATCGGTCCGTATATGTATTATTTGATTGTTCAATATTTTCTCGTTGAAGCCACCAGAAATCATATCCAAAAAGAATAGTCCAGTTATCGGTAACACGAAACTCTGGTGCAATAGTTAACTGTATCTTTGCTCTACTAGAAAGTAGTGAGTTGGATTTGTTCGGTCCAAATTTTTCTTGTACCAATTCACTCATGTATGCTAATCGATTACTTGCTTCTTGTTCAGATATTTCATCTCCTGTGTCGGGGTTAACTGTAGTAAAAATAGCTGTGCTTAATCCTTCTAGATCTCGTTTTGCAAGTATAAAGCATGTCCTTTTATGACCGAATAAATAGTCAAAACAGAAACGTGTTTTTAGTGTAACTCGTTCTTGTAGATGAAATTGTGGTTCAATAAACCAGCCCAGAGCCCATTGTTGCTCTTGGCCTATAGGTGGAACTAAGAGGTTGGCAGATAGCCAATCCAAGACACGTATGCCAAACTCTTTTTTTTGATTATCAAGATAAGCATTAATTTCTTCTTTGAGATTTTGATCAGAGGTGGTTGAGGCAACTACATAGTTACAGAAAAAGTTTTCAAGATTTACAAATGCAGGTTCGCTGATTTTTTTAAAATTTCTCCCATAAATACCTCGTGTTACAGTTGATGTTGGTATAGTAATTTGCGTTCCAAGAGTAAGAAGAAATGTATCTTGTTCCCAACATTTGTATGCTGCCGATAGGCGTAGATCACCAAGACCTAAAACATCACCGATTAAGTGATCTTGAATAAAAGATGAATCATCGTTTGGTCCTGAACCTTCGCCAAAAATATTATTAGTTTTTAACTCATTCTTTTCTTGCGCTGTTGCATTGTAGTGTCGAATGAAGTAATAGAGTGGCACTTGAAAGCCAGCATAAAGACCGCAACCAAATTGTTGTCGACCTTGAAACATAAATCCAAGCTTTGCTTCTCGCATAGTAAAATTTTCAAAGAGACGTACAACTTTCACTAAATCGAAATTAAAAATTTTTCCAAATTGACCTAGGACACGAAGAGTATTTTCTTCGCTTAATGCAATATATCCATCGATGGTAGTACTATTTTCTGAAAAATGCATTTTATCCATCCAGTTCAAAAAAAGACTAGCATAAAAAAAACTTTGTCCATTGTTGAACTTGATAAAGCAAGGTTGATCACAAATATACCGAGTTATTGGTGTATTGGTATGAAGATATATATTTAGTTTAAGTGTATCAACAAGTGCGGTTGGCAGTCCTGGTATAGCTGCAAGCCCATCTATAATAGCTATTGCACCTAAAGCGCAGGGGCGTTCAGTAATATCATCGAAGCACTCACCTTTTTCATCAGCTTCCATGCTGAATTCATCCCATCCAAAATCTTCACCAAAATCATCCACTGCAAAAATGGGTAGGCAGATGAGTAATGCAAACAAGGATGTCGTTAACTTCTTTATCATACAAAACCTGGTTTTTTTTCTATCTTATTTTTAATCATGAAGGGCGTAATATTTAGACGCTACCATATTACACATAAGATGAATATTGTTTTTGTAAAGTCCCCAAATAAATTCTTTTTTGTCATTGATATTATACCATACTTTAACTATTGTGACAAAGGTAGCCGCCTTATAAAAGGATCGTTTGCGCATACAATTATTTTTGCGATATACTAAATTTTGAAGGAAAATTTAAGATTTATATGGCCTGGAAAGGGGAATATGAGCGTTCAGACGGAAATATCAAACATTAAACGATTCATTATTGAGGGTAATATAGGGGCCGGAAAGTCTACTTTTTTAAAAATTTTAGAACAGCATTTGGCTATTGAGGGGGTCTTGGAGCCTCATGCTAAATGGCAAGATGTGGGAGATGGTGAGAACCTATTAGATCTATTTTATAAGGATACTCCACGGTGGGCCTATACCTTTCAAACGTATGCTTTTGTGACTCGTGTACTTGAACAAGAGCAGCGGGCATTGAAGGCGATTTCTTCTGTTCAAATTTTAGAACGGTCTGTTTTTTCAGATAGATTCTGTTTTGCAAAAAATTGTTATGAAATGGGTCTGATGAGTTCCTTGGAATGGCAATTGTATCAAGATTGGTTTCAGTGGCTTGTTGAGGGGTATACTATTAAGCCGGCTGGGTTTATTTATTTACAGACTGATCCTGATGTATGTTATGAACGTTTGGTAAAACGCAACCGCCATGAAGAATCATCCGTATCTTTAGATTATTTAACTAAATTGCATAATAAGCATCAACAATGGCTTGTAGAAAAGAAGGATGAAGTTTCATTTTTGCAAGATGTACCAGTTCTTGTTTTGCATTGCAATCAAGAATTTGAAAAAAATCTTGATGAACAGCAAGCGCATATCAGTAAAATTGCTGAATTTTATAAAATTTTATATCGGAATTATTCACCATTTTATTCAAGTGGTAAAGCCTCTACAATAAATATGTTGTAATTTTTTTCTAAAAAGGATTACAATAAGAAAAATCAGAAAGGTGAATCATGACTGAAGGAATTTTTCTTGCGAAGGCTGCAGCGTATATTGGTGCAGGATTTGCAGTAGCTATCGGCAGTATTGGGCCAGCATTGGGTCAAGGTATGGTTGGTAAACAAGCATGTGAAGCTATTGGCAAAAATCCTGAGGGTACAGGCAAGATTCGTTTGACGATGATTTTGGCAATGTCGTTTATTGAGTCTGCAGCAATTTATGCATTAGTGATAGCTCTCTTATTGATTTTCTACAGCTAGTTTGATTCTATGTTAGCGCTTAATATTACGATTTTCATACAGATGATCCATTTCTGGATAATTTTTTACCTACTGACGCGTTGGCTTTGGCGTCCAGCGCTAAAGGTTATTGTCAAAGAAGAGCAGGAGCAACAATCTTTGGAAGATAAGATTGCTGCACAACAAAAAATTGTTGAAAATAATGAGCATCGACAAGAACGATTGTGGAATATTGCTCGACAGCAATTTGCAAAGACTATTCCATCACTAAAACCAATTAAAAAACGGGTATATGAGATTTCTGTTATGAATGCAAATCAAAAAAAAGATATTGAGCATGATATATTAACGTTCATAGTTTCAGAGGTTGATCATGTATGATACGACAGTTATACTTTTTTGGATATTTCGTTGGCTTAACATTATCGCGATTCTTCTAGTAGCGGCATATTTTTTTCGGAAAAAGCTTTTACATGCGATAAAGGACAAGATTGCTCAAAGGCGAAATTTTTTTCAATCGTTATATCAACAATTAGAAAAAACCGTGCTTAAAAATGTGTCAATTAATAAAAGTATTGATGTTCAACAACAAGATTCAGCACAATTGCTTAAGAAAGCCGAACAGTGGTCTCATGCCGTTGCAATAGTGCAAAGGGAGTATGAAGAAGTATATGAACAGCGATTAAAAAAAATGATAAGATATCGCGAAGAGCAGCTTGAACATTTTGCAATGCAACAAGCATGCAAAGATATTGTTCCTATAGCACTCAAGGATGCAAAAGCTACATTAAAAAAGAAATTTGAAAAATCTGAAGTTCAAACAAAATATATGAATGATCTTATTTCATTTATGAAAAAGAACTAGAAAAATGAATGTTAATCAAGGTATTATTGCACAAAAATATGCACGAGCGTTTTACAATGTCTATGGACATGAAATTACGTTAGATTCGTTTTGGATATTGAGATCTGCTGGTTCATATCTTAGGTATATTCCTGGAGTCCTTTTCTTTTTGACTTTAGTAGATATTGATAATAAAGTTCGTGAAGAGATGATTAACGTTCTATTAACAAAGCTGAAACTTCCCCTTTCTTTTGCTCGATTAATTCAATTATTGATGCTACATCGAAGAATTTTTCTTTTGCCGATGGTTTTACAGTTTCTTGTGGATTTATGCCAAGAACAACATAAAGCGTTATTGTTTACTATTTCAACATCTGAGCAACTTAAAAATGATGCAGACAAGCACGAAATAGAACGATTTTTGCATAGACTGAGTGGTTGTCATATACTAGCGGAGTATACCCTTGATACAAATTTAATAGCAGGGGTTCGGGCACTTAATAAAAATTATTTATGGGAATATTCAATAGAAAGTAAAATGTGGTCTATTACAAACTCGTTGGTGTAAAGAATGGATATTAAATATACCGATATTGTTTCACTGTTTGAAAATGCTTTAGCACAAAAGCCCCAGAAAGAACTTGATGAGGTTGGCATTGTCTTGCAGGTTGGTGATAATATTTGTCGCGTTCATGGACTAAAAAATGCTCTCTATGGAGAAGTTATTAATTTTGAGGGTGGAAATAAAGGTATAATCTTCAATCTTGATGAAGATTACGTTTCGATCTTTTTATTGTATAACCATATTCCTGTAGAAGAGAGTGAAGTAGTAAAGCGTACAGGACACATGTTCAAGTGTGGTGTTAGTATGGATCTTTTGGGCCGTGTTATTAACGTACTCGATGTACCGCTTGATAGTATGGGACCGATTAAGTTTGAAGAGTACAGAAATATTGAGCAACCGATAGCAGGTGTTGTTGATCGAATGCCTATTTCACAATCTTTATCAACAGGAACATTGTCTATAGATTCATTAGTACCGATTGGTCGAGGCCAACGAGAACTGATTATTGGCAATAGGAATACTGGAAAAACCGCACTTGCGATTAATGCAATTTTGAGTCAAAAGAATAAACAAGTTTATTCTATCTATGTTTCTATTGGTCAGCGCCAAGCTAATGTTGCGCGTTTAGTGCAGACACTTCAGCAACAGGGTGTCATGGATAATTCTGTTGTTGTTGCTGCAGATGCAGGTGATCCAGTATTAACACAATATCTGGCACCATTTGTGGGATGTACAATAGCAGAATATTTTAGGTCTAAGGGTTTTGATGTACTTATTGTATATGATGATTTAACGAATCATGCGACAGCATATCGTGAAATGTCATTGCTTTTGCGTCGACCACCAGGACGTGAAGCTTATCCAGGAGATGTTTTCTATCTTCATTCACGCTTGCTTGAGCGAGCAGGAAGATTGCTTGGAGGTTTTTCTATAACCGCCTTACCAATTGTTCAAATTCAGGCAGATGATATTACGGCTTATATTCCTACTAACCTAATATCGATTACTGATGGTCAAATTTTTTTAGATACGCGGCTATTTAACCAGGGTATTCGCCCTGCCGTTAACGTTGGATTATCAGTGTCTCGTGTTGGTGGTGCTGCGCAAACACCAGCTATAAAGCGAATGACCAAATCATTGCGACTTGAGCTTGCTCAATATAATGAGTTATTGGATTTTGCTCAATTTGGAACGGAGCTTGATGAGATATCACAGCGACGTCTTGCTCGTGGAGAACGTGCGGTAGAGTTACTTAAGCAAGCGCAATTTGTGAGTTACACATTTGTTGATGAATGTCTTATGCTCTTTCTTTTAAAAGAGAAATTTTTAGATATTTTACCAGTTAAGCAGATACATGAATTTGCAACGCACTTCGTTAGCTTTGTACAAAACATTTATAAAGAATTCTATGATACCATCTATAAGTCTCAAGAGATTACTGATGATCAGTATCAAGAGATGTTTAAGATTGCACGTGAGTTTTCTAAATTATATGTACCAAAAAAATAGGTATGGTTACTGATTTTAACCGTGAGAATATTTTGTATGCTATGGTAAGGAGAACTTAAATGGTAATAGTTCTTTGCAGAGTGATAAGCGGCGCTTTATGTCTTCTGAACTATCACCACCTAAGCTTATAATAGAGTACATGAAGCTTTTGCCATCTTGTTCGATATCAGAGAGTCGTTTGCCCTCTTGAGCAAAAATACGGATATGAACGTCAGGAAGTAGCGCTTGTACATGACATTGATGCGCCAGATTAGGAATTTTGGTTACAAATTTGTCTTCAAATACTCTTAAAACACAGCTTGCAGCATATTTGAATTGTCCTTTTCGTTTGCTAGTTTTCGGTTTTTTACCCGCAGCAAGATCCATGAGTGCTCGATAGCTATTAATTCCATCAACCCGTTCATATAGATCGGCAAATTGAGAAGCCAAACGGGGGTTAACTTCAATGATTTTGATTGTATCATCTTTCGAATTATAGAAATATTCTATATTAAAGAAAGAATTATCAAATTTGGTACTTTGCATAAGTCTGATAGCTATATCGGCCATTCTATCTTGAACTTCTATGGGCAGTGATGATGGATATTCAAAACGTTCAAATGAAATCGTTCCAGGATACATGATTGAATCAGTTACACCAAAGATATAGGGTTCACCATTGTATATATATCCTTCTATAGTAACTTGTTGTCCAGATAATAATTCCTCTGCTAGTAGATAATTGGCTGAAAGTGTGTAATTGCTGTATAGCTTGAGAGCATCATTGAGTGGTTCAAGAAATTCCTTTGAAGGCATGAGCTTTGTTCCGAGGGCCTGAAGCTGCTCAAATGAATCTATTTTTTGTGCCAATATAGAAAAGTATGACTTAACTGGTTTTATAAAGAGTGGGAATGATAGTTTAATGTTTTCACTTTTTATATTTTTCGGATCAATGAGCTGAAAATTTGGACATGCTTCAGGAACATGTTGTTGCTGTATAAGCCGAGAATAGTATTTGTGGTGGTAAGATAATACAGTTTGTGGATTTGGACCAGGTAGGCCAAGCTTGTGTGCTACAAGACATGAAACGAGGTTGCCTAAATAATCACGAGAAGAATATATTCCAACGATCGGAGTATGTTTTATTTGTTCGATACACGTATTGATACAATCATTGAGCTTTGTTTTGGATGCGAATCTGCAATTTATGAGCTTGTAGTTATGTGTACCATGTAAATTTTCTTCATGATACTCATCAAGGGAAAGGGGTGCAACAATAAGAATGGCGTTTTTGTTTTTATTTCGTAAAATCTCTTTAAAAATAAATAGGAAAGTAAGTAGGATTGTAATGCTGGTTAAGCTTAAAATTAGTAATTTCATTGAATAATTTCCTTGTTAAGAAAGAGATCATTTATGATTAGATATGTTATTAAATCTGATGGCCAAAAAGAACGGTTTGATAAAGATAAGCTCGTTTTTTCATTACAGAAGGCCGGATTAGAAACACAGCATATTGGTAGTATTATATCGCAAGTGCAAAATTTACCTGATGAAGCTTCAACGCAAGAGATTTTTAATGAAGCAATACGCTCATTAAAAGAATATAAAAAAGGTATTGCTGCACGATATAATATTAAAAAAGCACTGTATCTTTTAGGTCCAGCAGGTTATCCATTTGAGAAATTTATTGCAGAAATTTATAATCAGCGTGGTTATAAAACGCAGGTTGGTCAAAATATTCCAGGTTATTGTGTTTCACATGAGGTGGATATTATAGCAACAACAAATCAGGAACATCTTCTTGTCGAATGTAAGTTTCACAATGCTCCTGGCATTAAGACTAATGTTAAGGTTGCTTTGTATGCAAAGGCTCGTTTTGAAGATATCGAAAAACAAGCGCAACAAGATCCTGAGCATGGTCAGCATTTTCATTCTATTACTTTGGCGACTAATACAAAATTTACTATTGATGCTATCCAGTATGGTGAATGTGCAGGAGTTAACTTTTTGGGTTGGTCATATCCACTTACAGATAACCTTGTTTACTTTGTAGAGAAGTATCATCTCTATCCGATAACCTCTCTGACTTCTGTGAATAAAAAGATTAAAAAAGATTTGATTCAGGCAGGCATTATTTTATGTAAGACGCTAGCTCAATCTTCTAACAAGTTGGCCAATATTATACATAATGAAAAGAAACGTAAAGAGGTCATTGAAGAGGCCCGAGACATTTGTGCTTTTGCACCGAAGAAAAAATAGAAATATAAAGAGGTTTTTATGACATATGATTATGATGTTATTGTTATTGGGTGGTTAGATAAATTAAGCCATCGATTTCTCGATGGCTTTTTTGCTGCTGGTGAGTTAGGTTTAACCTCTTGGCGATAAGTCTTTAACGAATAAGACTTATGTATGCATCATATATATCCTTGTTGCTTTCAACCAATGGTCTAATAGTTGCATATAAGGGATATGAATGTAGGTTATCAAGGTGTTTTGCTTGGCCTGCCCAAATACGTATACCATACAGAGAGTTTGGGTGTGATTCTAGAAATATTTGCATGCTTTTAATTCTTTGGTTTTCACCAGCCTTTACTTCAATAGGAACAACTTGTCCTTGCAATTGAACTAAAAAGCTCGCGCATTCTCGCTCCTTTAGGGGGGGAGTCGTTGACTTGTCTCCAAGTTGACTTCTATAAAGTTCGAGAAGCTTTTACCCAGTACCCGAACAGCGTGCGTTTTACCAACTTGGCGTGCTCCACGAAGCAGCAATGGTTTTCTTTCCTGTTGATTTTTCCACTCGAGCAAAAAGTAGTCTATAAGTCTTTTCATCAATCACTCCTTTCTGAAAACGCATAAAATTCAACCTAAGAATATCATAATTGTGTATAAAAATCAGGGGTTTAATCATGCCTATGTGTGTTTAAATCGTGGTGAAATTCGGGTGGCAATGTATATAATTCGGGGTTTGAGTTTGGCTAGCCCCAATCATTTCGACTTTCCTCGGAGCATTAGAATCAAGATTGACTTAGTGAATGCGTTCACTAACCATGAATAACAAATATACATGCCAGCTAAAAATAGTGTAGGCAATGTCAAAAAATTTGGACGCTCGTAAGCTTAACTTTTTGATAGCGCTAATTTGTTAAGTTCTAATTGTTGTTCCAAGAAGCTATCTGGCCAGTCAGCAGCAATGTCACAAACTATGTCATTTTTATATATTGGTGTTAGACGAGGGAAAATATCTGCAACACGTTTTAAGTTGCCTTGTACAGCATTTCGATTTTCTTTGAGGATTGTGATGTATTCTGGGTGGCGTACTTGTGTGCCGTAGTTTTTCATGAGATATTCAAGAGCTTGGCCATCACCAGTCGATTTAATACGTTGTACCTCAATGGCAAGATCTTTAACCGCTTGTTTTGCTTGGTTTACATTATTAACACGGATATCAAGAACTGTGTGCTCTTTGTCATCTACCATGTACTTTTCTTCAATCATCTCTAGACCACCATGATCAAGCAAATAATTAAGAATAGTAGTATCAGCTTGTGAGTGTGCTTGAACAATTTCGGTAGCACCTTCATTTTGGTTTACTAAGCGTCTTAATCCTTCGCGAGCCATATGAATAATGAATTGTTCAATAAGTTTTTCTTTGCCAATTTTGTTAGGCCAATCTTTAATAAGGCCGTTTGCAGCAAGCTCATCAAAGTTAAAGATACTTGTATAAAGTGCTATGATTTCTGCTCTAAGTTCTTCGTGCCCAGAGAAATAGCGACCAACAAACTCATTAATATTTTCTGCTGTAACTTGTACGGTATCACCAACATTGTATTGTTTATCGCCTATAACCATTGGATCATTTTCAATGAAAGTATGAATATCAAGACGTCCGCTACCATGTCCCAGTGTTTCATGTAAAAGGACATGAAGGTTCCATATATCCTTTTCTAAATGTCCTTCAGGGTCGTGAGTTTCTAACCATTGAGCATGTTCCTTGCAATAATGTAAATCTCGAGAAAGTTTTTTGTTAAGAACTTCTCCAAGGCTTTTTCCAAGTTGGTAAATAATTTGTTTAGAGCCATAATTGGAACGAATTTCAGAATAGTTTGGAAGGCAATATGCAGCAGTAATCTTTATTGGTCCTGCTTCACCTGATGCAAAAAATTTAGCGTTAACGGAAGCATTAGGAATACTTGAAATATCATCCAAATTTGGTCGTTTAAATTGATCAGGAAATGGTAATTGCTTTTCTAAAGATGGTAACAGGGCGTTGAATTGTTTCATATCGACGGTTTTAATAGTAATATCAGCTTCAAATGAACCGCGATATTGTTTTGGATCATCATAAACTTCTATAAAACCAAAATTAAAATCCAGGCGACTGTTGGATTTAAGCCATTTAATACAAAACTTTTTAAAGTCATCTTCATTTCCAGTTTCAATAAATTTGAGCATGGATTCCAAGCTAGCAGGAATATTTTCGTCAAAAGTGTTTGGATATTGCAATGCTAATTTGTGTGCTTTTGTTAGCCAATGGTGAGCAACTTCAAGCTCTTGGGAGTAACGGCCACCGATCTTGTATTGTTGTACAGATGGAACACGTTTACCATTTTTGTATTCAATATAAAAGTAATTATTAATCCCAACACGTTGTGAAGGATTAAGAGCTTGAAAATCTTGTTCAGTAAAATCTGGACTATACATATTACTAGCGCTCTTTTCTATACTTCCATCAACGGTAACGGTTGGCTCATGTGTTGCATCAAAAATTGTTTTTTCTAGTTTATCGATTACTTCTTGAGCATTTTTAATTCCGGTAGCTTTGAGTGCTGCGATAATATTATTTTTTGTAAGGGTATGAAGTTCTAAATTGTCAGGAGTTCGTTTATTATTTTCAAACTCTGATAAAAAATATTGTCCGTGATTGGCAAGAAGATAAACAGCAAAAAGTTCTGCTTCTTGTATAAATTGTTCAGCGTCAAAGATGTTTGTACATGTATTACGTATGCTATTTTGATTCTCTACAAGTTTTTGAAATAGGTCGATAATTTCAAGGCTGTGTCGATGTGTTTGATCTGCAATGATACGGTTGCCTGGAACACTTGCTCGAAACATATAATACGTAAAAATACGTTCTTCTGGGGCTAAATTATTCCATAGTTCCGGTAATTGATCGTTGCCGATGGCAGCAAGCTCTCGATACTGTTCAAGGTTGTTGCTAGGGGATTTAAGTTGGTAGGGATGTATGTTTTGCATGGCAATACCTTGTAACATAAGTAGGGTTAAAATTGCTGACTTTTGCATTAAACTATTCCTTTTTTGGGCTGCCTGAATTGTTTGCTTTTAGCATAGAAGATGAGAGAAGTTTTGCAACTTGGAATGCTTATATTTAAGGTTGAATTTTTAAATCTGGAATAAAATAGTTTTGTTGTAGGATTATTGTTGGTATAAAATTATAGTCATTGATTTTAATTATTTATGTATATTTAAATAAGGTCATGTTTAATTTCTTATATCATTAAGGATATTTATGAAAAATTTGTTACATCATACACGGATTAGTATTCCAGAAAAAAATAGAATCGAGTTGATTGCTATGCTTAATAAATCTCTTGCTTCAGTAACAGATCTTTATGCTCAGCTTAAACAAGCACACTGGAATGTTAAAGGGCCTACATTTATAGCTCTTCATAAATTATTTGACGAAGTTGCTGAACGAGTAGAAGACCAGGTTGATGAGGTTGCAGAAAGAATTACAAGCCTAGGGGGAACGGCATTAGGTACACTTCAAGAAGCAGTAAAAAATACAGAATTACGTCCTTATCCAGTTAATATTTTTACCGCAACAGAACACCTTGAACACTTAACTCATAATATGGCAATTTTGGGTGAATTAGTGCGTAAAAATATTAAAAAATCAGAGGAGTTTGGGGATATGGCAACAAATGATCTTTATATAGATATTGTACGAACATTGGATAAAGATTTGTGGTTCTTGGAAGCGCAATTACAAAAATAAATTGTTTCAATAGATGGTGTGCCTGGCAGGATTCGAACCTGCGACCTACGGATTAGAAATCCGTTGCTCTATCCTGCTGAGCTACAGGCACAAAAGATCTTTTTTAAAGTATATCCTAAGAACTGGTATATCTCAATTATTATTTCCAATAATACCTATAAATTGGTGTATTTACTATGCAAATTCTCTGACTGTGCAGCTATCGCAATTGGTAGGATTGATTTTTTCTTGTTCGATAATGGCGTCATACCTTTCTTCAACAAAGGATTGAATGCCTGCAAGAAGTCTATCTACCTCTTCAGGAGTATTATAGAAATAGAAGCTGCAGCGAATGCTTGAAGGATAGTTAAGGCGAAGAGCGAGTAAGTGAGCACAGTGTTTACTGGTACGAACGGCAATATTGAAATTCTTGTCTAAGTACTCAGCAAGATACTTCGCAGGGATGCATTTAAGGTTGAAAGCTACAGCGTGTCCTTCTCGTCTTAATTGTTCTTTTGGTCCAAGAATATCAACGACTGGTATCTGTTCAAGGCCATCTATTAAACGTGCACACAATGAAGCTAAATATTCTTTGATTGGTTGAGTAAATACTTTTTCAGTTAAATAATCGATGGCTGCACCAAGTCCTATTGCTTGAACGATTGGAGGGGTGCCAGCTTCAAGACCTTCTGGTGCAGGATGATAGATTGTATTTTCGAATGGTAATTGTACTTTATCAGCCATACCACCACCCCATTGGTATGCTGGAATTGAATCGATAAGATCCTTTTTTATATAAAGAACGCCAATGCCAGTAGGAGCAAGCATCTTGTGGCCAGAAAATACAAGAAAATCCATGTCCAAAGCTTTGACATCTATTCTTTCATATGGAACAGACTGTGCGCCATCAATCAGTACCTTAGCTCCAACTGCATGAGCAGCTGCTATAATTTTTTCAATAGGATTTGTTGTACCAATGGCATTTGATGTATGAAGGCAGGAAACAAGTTTAGTTTTAGGTGTTATTAAACGCACCATAGATTCAAGATCAAGATAGCCTTCTTGTGTAACTTCAATAAGTTTGAGTACGAGGTTTTTACGTTGTGCAAGCATTGCCCAAGGAAGCAGATTGGAATTGTGTTCCATTTCAGTAACAACAATTTCATCACCAGATTGAAGAAATTTCTCTCCCCATGTTGATGCAATAAAGTTGATACCTTCAGTTGAACCGTTAGTAAATACAATTTCATTTGTATTAGCGTTTAAGAAATTTGCTACAGTTATTCGTGCTTTTTCATATAGCCGTGTTGCTTTGAGACTTAAGGTATAATCTCCACGATGGATATTAGCACTTGCATAACGGTATGTATCACTAATCGTATCAATAACTTGGTTTGGTTTTTGTGACGTTGCACCACTATCTAAAAATGCTAACTGTTTATTATCTTTTTTTTGATATAAGACAGGAAAATCTTCTCTATGGCAGTTGAATTCTGCGTATGCACTTATACTTAAAGTATATCCTATTATCAGTCCAATTTTTTTCACATTATCTCCTTTTTAAGATTACAAAATAAGTTATCTTGATCGATAGTTTAGTATGATTTAAATTACGTGTAAATTGTATAAGTTTTTGTGTAATTATAGGAAATTAATTGATTAATGTATTAAGTTTGTGTAGTTCCATTAAAGGATCTGGTGTATTAAAGATGCCAGAACCTACAACAAATGAATCAACGCCAAGATGCGCAAGTTCTTGAATATTGTTGCTATTAATGCCACCATCCATACAAATATCAAAGGTTAGATTGTATTCTTGGCGGTATGCTACTAGTGCACGTGCTTTCTTTATAGTTTCAGGTATGAATGATTGTCCTGAAAAACCAGCTTTGACTGACATGATGACAACCTGATCTAATGTCTTTATATAGGGATAAATCTTTTCAAGAGAAATGTCAGGATTAATTGCAATACTGACAAGAAGGTCTTTTTTTTTGATAGCATTGAGCATGTGAGGAATGTCTTGCATGCTTGCATATTGAATGGAGAGAATATCTCCTTTTTTGAGTTTAACTTGATCGAGAAATTCAAAAGGGTTATCAATCATTAAGTGTACAAATAGTTGCTTGGTTGTAACACGGGCAACCTCATTAACAAAGCTTGCGCCAAATGTAAGATTGGGAACAAAGTGATTATCCATTACATCAAGATGAAAACCAGCACAATATTGTTCAAGTTTTTCTATCTCTTGCTTGGCTTCTAGTAGTTTAGCGGCTATTAATGATGGATAAATTTTCTTCATTTTTTATCCTTTTTTAAATTCCAAATAGAAGTCAAATTATAAAAAAAAAATAATTTTCTGAATGTGTTGACAGAGTCTATTTTTCTATGGTAAAAAAGAGTGATATATATAGTCCAGTAAAAAGTTTTTTCATATGAAATGAGCTTTGTACTCGGGTTATAACATGATAAAATTGGAATTAAAAATTCTGATGTAAAGGTTACACAATGTTTGAATGGGGGAAAGTAGAAAGGGAATTTAAATTGAAGAATGTATCAAAAGAAAACAAGGAAGGAAACAAGATGAAAATTAGAGGTTTGCTTGCAGTCGGATTACTACTAGCAGGTTCTTCATGTGTTGCTGCTGGACCAGAAGGGACAAAGAAAAATATTGTAGTACGTACGGTTAAAGGTACATATAATAGTGCATCTAATGGTGTTACTGGTGCATGGGGTTATGCCAAAGACAATAAAGTTCGTACTGCAGTTGGATTAAGTGGTGCTGGTTTAATATTTGTGAAGCGTGATGCCATTATTGGCGCCGGTGTAGAATTGAAGGATACTGTTTTAGGAATGGATCGTGGTAAGCAAGGTGCTTTACTTCTTTTGGGTGCTGCTGGATATGCTGCATGTAAAGCTAACCGCAACTCTCAAGCTGCATTGGCAGAAATTAAAGCTATTAGAGAAGAACTTACTACAATTGGTGGTAAAGTTGATGATTTAACAGTAATTGTTGGTAATATTAATTCTGTTTCTGCTGATGATTTAGCAACAGCTCTTAATGCCAATGAGATTCGCACACGTACAATTTTTGCAGCTCTGAAAGCGCAAAACCCTAAAGGAACTAAGAAAATATTTGCAGCTGCTGAAGAACAGCTTGCGACTATGGGTAAATCTTCTGCAGATCTATCTGGTGATGAAGGTAACTAAAAATAAGTTTTACTTTTCATAGTATGAATTTAGAGTGGTCCCTGGAAACAGGGACCATTTTTTTATGCTTTATAATAGCTTTGATGTCCTTCTATTAAAAGAAGCATTTTTTTGATATGCTACATCATAATCTATGGTATATTTCAAGCATAAATGTAAGGGAAGATATGTCTGTTGATGCGATCAAAGTTGGAATGATTATTGTTATGGAACCCGATCTTGAAAAGTCAGTTAAGTTTTTTAAGGATCTAGGTTTTCCTCTTAAGTTTCACCTCGAAGAAAAATGGGCAGAGTTTGCTATTGGTGATGTTAAGATGGGTCTTTGTCCAACAAGCAGTGAAGTAATTGAGCATCATACTGGCGTTATTTTAGAAGTTCCTGATGTTAGAAAGACATTTGAAGAATTCAAAGCGCATGGTGTAGAGTTTGTTAAGGAACCGTTTGAGGCAGTGCATGGTATCATGTGCTCATTTAAAGATCCAGGTGGAAATATCTTTGACCTTTACCAACCAACACCGGAAAAAGTTCAAGAAATGATCAAGAAGATGCAAGAGCAAGAAGCCGCAGGCAAGCCTATTGATTTGCAAGATTTCGAACCATCTTCATCTGATACAGATTCTGAAGCGTAAAAATTCGCTATATTTTTGATGTCTCTAGAGAACAAACTGAAGAGCTCTCAAGTCTTTGCATGAGAATTTAAAATCATGCTTTAGGGGGCAAATTTGGTATTTTAAGTTATTTAAATGTTTGAGTAATCCTTTGTAAAAAAAGCTTTGTTTTATTTTTCATAAAATCTGAGTGGGTTTCTATCAGATTATAATTTGCAGCTTTAGAAACAATGGGTTATACTACAGTAAAGTTGGTAGAAATATTAAATGAATATATAAGGGGAATTTTATGAGAAAAATTAAGCCATTATATGATCGTGTTTTGGTTGAACGTCTTGAAGAAAATAATAGGACTGCGGGGGGAATTGTTATTCCACCATCGGCACAAGAAAAGGCGCAAATTGGTAAAGTGATTGCTGTCGGTAAAGGCTGTATTTGTGATGATGGTTCAGTTAGGGCATTGATTGTCAAAGAAGGTGATAAGGTCTTTTTTGGAAAGTATTCTGGCACTGAAGTTGATGATAATCACTTAATCATTCGTGAAGAAGAAATTTTAGGCATTGTAGAGTAAGAACGTATAGGAGTATACAAAATATGTCAGCAAAAAAGATTTTGTTTGGGCAGGACGCTCGCAATAAGATTTTAAAAGGTATCAACATTTTGGCTGATACTGTTAAAGTTACACTTGGGCCTCGAGGTCGTAACGTTGCACTTGAAAAGTCATTTGGGTCACCTATCATTACCAAAGATGGTGTAACTGTCGCAAAAGAGATTGAACTTCAAGACAAGTTTGAAAACATGGGTGCGCAAATGGTGCGTGAAGTTGCATCAAAGACAGCAGACATTGCTGGTGATGGTACAACGACAGCAACAGTACTTGCGCAAGCAATTTTCCAGGAGGGTAATAAGTATGTTACCGCTGGAGCTAATCCAATGGACTTAAAACGTGGTATTGATAAAGCTGTTGAAGCTGTAGTTCAAAAAATAAGAAAAGAAGCAAAGAAGGTTGATAGCAAGAAAGAAATTGAACAGATAGCAACCATATCTGCAAACAACGATCGTTATATTGGTGAGCAAATTGCCGAAGCCATGGAAAAGGTTGGTCGTGATGGTGTTATCACTGTTGAAGAAGCTAAAGGGATGGAAAGTTCCTTAGAAATTGTTGAAGGTATGCAATTTGACCGTGGTTACCTTTCTCCATACTTTGTAAATAACGCAGAAAAGATGGAAGCTGATTTAAGCGATCCATTCATTCTTCTTTATGAAAAGAAAATTACAAGTATGAAATCACTTGTGCCATTACTTGAACAAGTAGCACGTGCAGGTAGACCATTATTGATGATAGCAGAAGACATTGAAGGTGAAGCGTTGGCGACATTGGTGGTCAACAAAATTCGTGGTACTATCAATGTTGTTGCAGTTAAGGCTCCAGGATTTGGTGATCGTCGTAAAGATATGCTTGAAGATATGGCAATCTTGACTGGTGGTAAGCTTATCACTGAAGATCTTGGTCTTAAGCTTGAAACTGTAATGTTAGATGATCTTGGGTCAGCTAAAAAGGTTATTGTAACCAAAGAAAATACAACAATTGTTGATGGTGCTGGTTCTGATCAAGCAATCAGTTCTCGTATTACACAGATTCGTGGTCAAATCGAAAACACTTCATCTGAGTACGATAAAGAGAAGCAACAAGAACGTCTTGCAAAACTTTCAGGTGGTATTGCGGTCATTAAAGTTGGTGCTGCAACAGAAACTGAAATGAAAGAAAAGAAAGATCGTATTGATGATGCGCTTAATGCTACTCGCGCTGCAGTTGAAGAAGGTATTGTTCCTGGTGGTGGTGTTGCGCTTTTGCGTGCACAATCAGTAATAGATTCGCTTTCTTTAACAAATGACGAAGAGCTTGGTGCACAAATCATTAAGAAGGCACTTGAGGCACCATTGCGCATTATTGCATCAAACGCAGGTGTTGATGCGTCAGTTATTGTGCATGCAGTTCGTACAGAAAATGGTGATCGTGGATACGATGCTCGCAATAATGAGTTTGTTAATATGATTGAAATGGGTATTATTGATCCGGCTAAAGTAACACGTTCAGCGTTACAACATGCAGCATCAATTTCAGGACTTTTATTAACTACTGAAGCAGCAGTAACTGAAATACCTGAAGAGAAAACAGAATCAGCGTCGCATGGCCATGGTGGCGGTATGCCTGGCATGGGAATGTATTAAAAAAAGAAAAAGCCCCGAGAAATCGGGGCTTTTTTATTGGTCAAAAACTATGAGATATTGAGAATTTCAGATTGGATTGCTTGTTGTTCTATGCATACTTTAATTTTTTTTGTAGGTAGTATCTTCAGTTCTATTTTTGATAGCAAGTATCTTGAAAAACATCATATTAAAATTTCTTAAACCATTGCATTAAGAATAGATGTGATGCTAGTATATTCAATAGAAATTTTTACAGTTTGTACATAGGGGGAACTATGAGAAAATTGTTATTGCTAGGTATGCTAGTATCATCATGTGTTTATGCACAACATCGTCAGGATATACCCGAGATTGCATGGGCATTACAGCATATTGATAGAGAGCTTAACAAGGTAGCTGGGTATATAAATAATATAGATATACAAGAGTGGATTCCAATGATGTTAGATTTACCATTGCAGACAACGCAAGAAAAAATTGCTGCTCAAAGCAAAATTCTGACAGGACTTTCCAAGGATGCTGAAGTGTTCGAGCGTGCATCAAAAAGAAGTATAGAGCAAGATTATTTGAACACCATGTTTCGTACATTGGCTCCGAAGGTAAGCATCAAAACAGAGGGTGAATGGGAAGATATACAAGTTGGGCCTACATATATGGAGCTGCAAGATATAGACAAAATAGTATGTGATAAGCTAAAGCCCCTTGAAAGTAAATTGCAACCATTATTAGTTCAGTCACAAAAAAATCTAAAGGATGGAATTGTAGTTCTTAACCTTCAATATGAACAAGCGACCTGGGCGGAACGAGCAGCACAATTACTTCGCGGTAATTTGCCTCAACAGCTAAAAGATCTGCTGAACAATTATGTTGCTATATTAAATCGTTTGAATATTGCTATTAAGAAAATTAAAGGATTACTAGCATGCGCATAACAGTCAAAAGAATTATACAGATATTATAAATTATTTTGAGCTAACATTTGTCTTAATTGTACAGCGACTGTTTGATTATTTGGATCTTGTTGGAGTGTTGTATGTAGCGCTTGTAGAGTTCTTATTCTGCGGGTTAACATTGTTTTTTCCATAGAATCTTCGTTGAGCCCTTTGGCAGTATTAACTTTTTTTTGAAGTTCTTCCAGGGTTGTATTGACTTTTTCTTCATCTTCTTCGCTGTCCCAAGGAAGAGAAGGTTCATCTCTTTCTTCAAGGTTTATAGAAAAACCATGGGCGTCAACGATAGCTAATTTATCATCATCATTACCATCATTAATACTTTCATTATCACAAGCTGATCGAGATTTTCTTGAATAGTCCTGATCTGTTGAGCTTTCTAAATCGTTGCTTGAGCCAGCAAGGCAAAGAGTACTATTATGCCTACTAATATTTTCACTACCACAAGCTGACAGCACGGGAGTATGTCTTAAATAATATTCATATCTTATTAAGGCTTCATCATCACTGCCTGAGTCACTAAAAGCACCTCCGAATAAACAATTGTAACCGCATAAAAGAATAGAAAGTAGTATAAATTTCTTCATAAAATACCTTATGTTTTTATTATAAATTTATATATAGTTTATCTATTTAAATATTTTTTGCATTAAAAAGATGCACCGAGCTTTACCCACCAGCCCCAATTGGATAGGGTACAGTTTTTATGAGCATACTCAAAAAAACCACCAATGAAGGCAAATCCTTTTACACCGGAGCATGATTGACTAGTAACTCCAACAGCACCTTGTGCAAATTGTGACAGTGTTGCACGAGCGGCGCCAGATTTGAAGTTTAAGTCATTGGCTGTAATTGGTATAAAGGTCGAGTCATTAGCAGCTTGAAAGTTTATTGCACTACCACTTGCAGAGTTGCCAACTACGGTACCATTAGGGAGTGTTGTGGTGCCTGTACCAGCAATACCATATTCTTCTTTCCACTCGTGTTTCAATTTGATGTGTTCATCACCATGTGTCCATAATCCATAAGACATTTCGGTATCCAAGCAGCGGTATTTGAATCGCATACCAGCGGCTATGGTAACAAGGTTATATGGAGATATTTTTACTTTTGGGGATAGGACGTTGATGCCTGGAATATTTGTTTCACCATTTGTTCTATTAAGCAAGAGATATCGAGTCCATGGCTTATTATATAAATCTACAGAGCGATGTTTTGTGTTGGAAAAGAGAAATATAGATTCTGCATCAAAGAATGCTGCAACGATTGCTTCAGAATTACATGGACTCAAAGGCATTTGGATATTAACCTGACTTCCCCAACCAACGTGGCCGTTGAAGCCTCGATATGCTTCAAAGATTGAATTGGAATTTATACCACCTTGACCAGGGATTGAAACGTACGTAGAAAATCCAAATTGCCAGTCACCACGATCAATAAACCGGGTTCCGAATGAGAATCGGGTTTCAGCAAGACCAGAACTTTCAGTTTTTTCTGTAAATTTGCCATAGCACCAAGTGTCAGGATCTAAAGCCTGCTTAATGGTGGCAGGTGTAGTGTTATATGTTTGTGCAATTGATTGCTGAAAATTGATTTCGTTTTTTACATCATTAAAAACGCCAGAGATTCCAATCCACATTCTTCTAAAAAAGCACCAAGGAACAAGATTTTTCAATGAAACTTTATATTGTAGGATAGCGCCTTGTTGTAGTTGTTCTGGTTTGATGCAAAAAGAGCCAGAAAAATTATTTGGTAAGCCTATCCATTCAGCACGAATATCACGATTATTTGGATTTGCTGGGGTTCCAATAGCGTTATCACCTTTAACTGTCATATTATTTTTACCGTCGATAAAAAAGTATGTGACATTTTTATTGTTTTTCATGCTGTGTTGACGATAAGGAATTAATTGTAGTGCATTATTTTTACAACCTTGATCAAATGCATAGTTATGCCAACCGGCTTGCCACATTGCTATATTGAAAAATGCTGGCCGAGTATACATAAATGATTGTGAAAATCTATTCTCAAATGCCGAAATAAAAGATGGGATACTGATAAGTAAAATCAGTATTTTATATCGGTAACATTCCATTACAATTTCCTTTTAATCTATAATCAGTTTCTGACAGTATAGCAGATACCATTGAAATGTGATAACGTGTTGAGATTATGACAGGTTTTAGTGAAAGACAAGTCTTATGCAAAAAAATAGACTGATCTTATTATTGTTCTTATCTTCAAATATATACACTATGGACTATTCTACAAAATTACAAGAAGTTGGTAAAAATGTTATAGGTTGGGTAAAAAATAGTGATTCATCATATTTAGAAAAAGGTACGCAAGTTGTTCATGCGTATGGCTATTATGCTGGTGGTACCTGTAATTTTCTTGGACAACAATTAATGCGTTATCAGTCTTCTGATAAACGTATTGCCGGGATTGCAGGACAGCTAAGTAGGCTGTTACAAGTACATGGAAGCTATGTCCAACACAAAGCACCAACGTGGCAATTAATAGTTCACGCATACATTACCTATCGAATTATGCGTGAAACATGGCGGTATGGTCAACATATGACCGGTCTTATCTTTAGAAATAAACAACCAATTGATGAGCAAGAGGAAGTGATTATTCAGCCTTAGATCCATAGATAATTTTAGCAATAGCTTGCGCAAGAATTTTTGCCTCTGCAAGTGAATATTGATAAAGATTTCTTCCAACAGCGATACCATCTGTATGTCCAAGAGATAGTTGATCCTGTATTCCCTTTAAAAACTTTTTTGGTTCAATACGTTTACCACCAGAACAAATAACCTTTGTATTACCTGCAGCTTGAACAGCTATCTGTAATGCTTTACCAACGTTTTGTGCTTTAGGTACCTTGATTTTTACAAAATCAGCACCAATAGCATTAGCAACACCAGCTGCACCAGCAATCAAGTTTGGATCTTGATCATTTTTTACAGTAATACCACGTGGATACATCCAAATGACTGCAATCATACCATATTGGTGTGCCGTGTAGATTGCTTGTGCTGCTTCACGTAACATTGCGCCCTCATATTCACTGCCAAGGTAGATTGTATAGCCAATGCCTCGAATATGAAGTCCGGATTCTTGTTTCAGCTTTACTACCTGTTCTACTGACCACAAGGAACGACTGAGCGGATCTTTTGGTGGGGGAGGTGTTAGATAGGATTTGCTATTAAGCTTTGCAAGGTAATTAACGTTTGGAAATTTTTTGCCGTACCGTGCAATTAATCCAAGCTGAGTCGCAAATACTCCCGTATCACCGGTTGCAGCAATTTGAAAAAGATGTTCGGGAAAGTTGATTGCTGGAGATAATCCATTGCCATAAAAATTGTCATTGAGATGTTCTATTTTTTGGTCACCAGCAAAGAGGAACAATTTTTCAGTTCCCTTAGTGATTGCATTATAGTTATCCGTAAATTCTTTTTCCATTGTTGCAGGTACATCTGCTGGGATAAAGACCGTCGGCATAGCTTTTTCTTTCTTTGCTTAACTTTAATTACAAAACTTTATCGTGAATAAGTACTTTTTCTGCAACACGTTCAAACAGTGGAACCGCCACGCTTGCAGCAAAAAGATTGTGTCGTGGTGAATTTTTTACACTCGTGATGATAATTCGTTTATAGTCGTCCTTTTCTACAATACCACAAAATGTATAAATGTTTTTAGTAGAACAATAGGTTCCATCGATAAGTAGGTTTGCAGTTCCTGTCTTACCCATAACATTATACCCTTTTATTTTTGCACGGAAAGCAGTTCCTGTATTTACTGTATTTTGTAAAATCTTTCGCATCATTTCTACTGTTTCAGGATTATATAATGGTTTGCTCATAACTGTTTCCTGCCCATCAATAAGCTTTGGTGTAATAAGGCAACCATTATTAGTAAATACAGACATAGCGCGGGCAAGTTGTAGTAACGTTCCTGCAATTTCATATCCAAATGAAAGTGAAATGATAGATCGTCGAGACCACTTGTTTGGGGGTGTAATAAATCCCGCTTGTTCACCAGGAAGATTGATACCTGTCTTATAACCAAATCCAACCTTACGGTAATGATCATATAATTTTGGCCCAAGACGTTGTGCAACTTTAACTACCCCAATATTATTAGATTCTTCAATTACTTGCGAAAATGAGATGATTCCATTCGCTTTCCATGTACTTATTTTATATTTACTTATGATTGCTTCCTTAGTGTTTTCACAATCAATGAGTTCTTCGGGTGTAACTACACCTTCTTCCAATGCAGCTAGTGCCATGAAGATTTTTATAACAGATCCAAACTCACATCGTTCGGTTAGCGTGCGATTTTTGGTTGTAGCTATATCAAGGTTATAGGTATCATTTGGATTGAAGCGAGGATGATGGCACATAGCTTCAATATTACCGTTGCTTGGATTAAGAACAACGACCCCCCCTTCTTCTGCATAAAACTGGGATATGATTTCACGAAGTTGTTCATCAACAAGGAACTGGAGTTCACTATCGACTGTTAATTTTATTGGCTTACTTTGTACACCAGCTTTTTGAATTTCTTTATTAAAGTAGAAACGATTAGATCGTGCGTCTTTTTCCATGGAACAGTGCATTGGTTTGCCAGCAAGCATATCATTATAAAGTGCTTCTATACCAAAGAGGCCAGCATTATCAATATTCGTAATCCCAACAAGTGAGCCCATAGACTCGACAGGATAAAAGCGGCAACGTTCTTTAAGTAACTTAATATCTGATACTTTTGCTTCTTCTATTCGCTTTATTTCAAGAGGTGTTAACTTGCGCTTAATGAACATGAAATGCTGTGTTGTATTTTTCATTTTTTCAACGATATCAGGATAATATTGTGCAAGAAATTTTTTTAACATTCCAGGATCTTTAATCTCTCTAGGTAATATAAAGGCGGATGTACTTTCTGCATTGAGTGCTAGAGGCTTATTTTTTTTATCCAAGATGTCACCTCGTGGTGGATAAATGATGCGTTCAATATGATATTGACGCTGTGCTCGTTCAGTAAAGAACGTATGTTGAATAATCTGAATGCCAAAAAAAGTTACCCAAATGATAGCGTACATTAGCACCAGAATAAAAAATATAAATGATGATCGGGCTTTGCTATAACCATTCATGCTTATTACTCAGCAAGTTTATTAATACGCTTAATTGGTAAGTTTTCCATACCAAGCTGTTTTTGTGCATACTCTTTTACGTGGTTAGGATTTTGCATAGTATACAGCTCTTGTATCAGTGACTCTTTTTTAGTTTCAAGTTTTTCAATTTCTTTGGTTAATTCTTGATTTTTAAATGAGTGTTTTATAAAGAGATTTTGTTTATAAATAATAAGGAAAATAATGGCAATGTTAACTGATACGAATACTATCAAAAATTTATTTTTCTTCATCAATCTCCTTATGATCTGGATACCCCGTGCTTCAGCTCGGCGGAGGAAAGATCATCCTATTTCAGCCAAAGTAAAAATATAATTTTG
>Ga0155577_110_pt1 | contig 76154 bp, 72 predicted proteins | sample RifCSPhighO2_12_FD_107234 | JGI IMG/M metagenome (GOLD analysis project Ga0155577, IMG submission 107234) | candidate division TM6 bacterium RIFCSPHIGHO2_12_FULL_36_22
TCACTAAATCTCTACCAATTCTTTAAATAGTATATCTTAAGTTGAGTGTTTCATCAAAATATTAACTCGCTTGACTCGCCCCTAAAGTAGCGAGAATGCGCGAGCTTTTTAGTTCAAGATAAGGTTAGACAGATATTAAAGATATTCACTCAACTCCCAATCTGTAACCGCATTATTTAAGCATTACGAGCAAGTGCGTCAACTACTCCCACCTAAAGGAGGGAGCTTATAACTGAATAAAAAACAAAGGACAAAATAGAAATTTAAAGTAAAAGGTTATCGTTACTCTAAGTTTTTAGTCTTAATCGTTGATAGAACGCTCCATAATTCCAGAACCGAGACAGGCATTACCTTTATAAAATGCAGCATATTGTCCTGATGCAATTCCTTGATCATCTTTTTCCAAAATTACCCTAGCTCGATCATCTGTAAGCCATAAAATTGTACATGGAACCATCTGTGGCCCATGACGCAATTTTACACGAATACCGTCGCCATCTGGTCGGACACCAGAAAGCCAGTTACATGAATGAATGATAAATTCATTCCGTCGTTTATCGTCTGAATAGTAATTACGTGATATATAAACAATATTTTTTGCAACATCTTTGTCTATAACATACCATGGTCCACCAGCAAGGCCGAGACCTTGTCGTTGACCAATAGTATAAAACCAAAAGCCTTTATGCATTCCCCATACTTTTCCTGTTTCCACCTCAATGAGCTCACCTTCTTGCTCGCCAACATGATGCTTGATGAAATCTGAAAATTTAAACTTACCGAGAAAACAGATACCCTGACTATCCTTACGCGTTTTTGTAGGCAAATCAAATTCCTGAGCCAAAGTTCGCACTTGAGCCTTATCCAAATCTCCCAATGGAAACAATGCCCGCTTGAGTTGGGTTTGGGACATCTGTGACAAAAAGTATGTTTGGTCTTTGATGGCATCAGGAGTCATAGATAAAATAGCAATGTTATCAGTCATCGTTACCTTAGCATAATGACCCGTAGCTATCTTTTCATATGAAGAGTCAATTTTATCAAAAAAAGCACCAAACTTAATGTGTCTATTGCATAAAATATCTGGATTTGGCGTATAGCCGGCCCTAACTTGATCAATTGTATGATTGACAATGCGATCCCAATACTCGGTTTGCAATGGAATCACCTCCAAAGGAACATCGAGCTGCTCACATACTTGTTGTACATAATTGAGATCTTCTTGCCATGGGCAATCTCCAAGGAAAGATAGTTCATCTTGGAGCCATATCTTAAGATAGAATGCTGTAACATCATGGCCTTGATCTTTGAGTAGTTTCAGAGCAACGGAACTATCCACGCCACCTGATACTAAAACGGCTATCTTCATGCCTTTAGTATAGCACAAAGATAGCTATTAGGCTACGATTGCACCGAAGGTGCATACTCCCCAAAGGAGCAAAGATAAGTGAATTTTTGCCCAAAATCTTTGGCTTTAACACAACGCCAATTATGCCACACAAAAGCATCTTTTTTATTACTTTCACTCTAACAATTGCTTTAAACTCATTGATTTATTCATACTTGTAATATATTGATAAGATGAAACACGATGGCATAGGTAAAAACATTTTGAATAATATTATAAACCAAATTAAACTTGACCTATAGATTTAACAAATGATATAATCATAATTGAAATTACAAGAGACACACCGATAGAGCCTGGTATGACGCTTATAAAGACTGAACGTTGTTTTTCATATGTTACTCCGTTCGAAAATTAAGAGCTTACCAGGCTCGCTTGTTAACAAACCCATTCAAATAGGCTACGCTGAAAGAAAAAGTATAACACGTTACCCAAAGGCCTATCGTGAATATCATCGAGCAAATTAAAGAAACCTTTTTTAAGCATCTTAAACAACTCTACCCTAATGTTGATACTGCAAGCATTATGTTCGGCATCAATACTGATGATAAAAAACAAAATTTTGGTGATATAAGCACCAATGCGGCAATGGTGCTCAGTAAAGATTTGCAACGCTCTCCTCGCGATATTGCTCAACAAATCATTGAAACCTTTAATGATAAGCATGTTAAAGAATTACAGATAGCTGGACCAGGATTTTTAAATATCTTTTTACAATCAGAAGTATATACAGAGATTCTCGAACAACTAACAAAGAACCAGGAACACTTTTTTGTTGATAGGCCAGAAAAACCAGTCAACTATTCAATAGAATTTGTTAGCGCCAACCCAACCGGACCTCTTCACTTGGGACATGGTCGTGGAGGAATTTTAGGCGATGTTCTTGGCAATATTCTTTCTTTCCTTGGTAACAAAGTAACTAAAGAGTTTTACATCAATGATGCTGGCAACCAAATGCAAAAACTAGGCCTTAGTTTTAAAATTCGCTGCCAACAAGAATTGGGTCAGCATGTAGAACTTCCTGAAGATGCATATCATGGTGAATACCTTATGGATTTAGCAAAGATCGCTGTTAGCAAGTATGGTGACAAAATTCTTGAAAAAGATGAATCATTCTTTACCGAATATGCTGAAAAGCACATGCTTGATATGATCAAAAAAACACTCTCTGATTATGGTATTGAGTATGATGTTTGGTTTTCAGAAAAATCTCTTCACGCTAGTGATTCTGTAAAAAGAGCACTTAAAAAGCTTGATGCTGATGGTTACACTTATGAACAAGATGGTGCCACCTGGTTTAAATCGATGCAATTTGGAGATGATAAGGATCGCGTCTTGCGTCGAGCAAATGGAGAAGTAACATATATTGCTGCAGATGTCGCTTATATGGAAGATAAGTTTCGGCGTGGTGCAGATCATTTAATATTCATTTTAGGACAAGATCACCACAGCTATGTTAATCGTCTACAAGGAATATTACAGGCTACAGGATTTGGCAATAAGCCTCTTGATGTCATCCTATATCAACTTGTAGCGCTCAAGGAATCTGGACAGACACTCAAAATGTCCAAGCGTGCTGGTAATATGGTTACATTACGTGAAATTATAGATCTCGTTGGTACTGATGTAGCTCGCTTTTTTTATCTCAATCGAAAAGCAGATACTCATCTCGATTTCGACATTGACTTAGCGCTTAAAAAGACTGAGGAAAATCCTGTTTTCTATCTTCAGTATGCTTATGTCCGCATCAAAAGTATTCTTGAAAAGGCTCAAGAAAATAAAGAACTTCGTGATATAAATCTCAAAGATGCTGAACACTTGACTCCGTCAGAACACATATTGCTCAAAAAGATACTCTCTCTCAAAGAGCTTTTAAAAAATATTGGTTCTAACTTTCAAACACATCTTTTGACTTATTATATTCTTGAATTGGCGCAATTGTTCCATAGCTACTATAATAAAAATCGTGTAATTGATATGGATAATGTCCCAGTCAGCCGAGCTCGATTATTAGTATTAGAACAGCTCCAAAGAACTTTTGAGCTTGTTGCCCGGTTACTCGAAATAAAAACTCCTGAAAAAATGTAACTTAAACATCCTCTGTTAAGAGAGAAAATTGCGAAAATTATCAATCCTGTCAAACTTATTATAAAGAAATTTTATTGAACAAAAGGAATTTTATGACAAAAATATCTATGGAACTAATTCAACAATTAAGAGATAAAACCGGTCTTGGTATGATGGACTGCAAAAAAGCACTCGTTGCTGCAGATGGTGATATCGACAAGGCTATTGAAGAACTTCGCAAAAAAGGTGCCGCTATAGCACAAAAACGTGCTGGAAAGGCAACTGCTGAAGGCCTTGTTCATGCTTATATTCATCCAGGTAGTCAACTTGGCGTACTTATCGAAATAAATTGTGAAACTGATTTTGTTGCTCGTTTAGATGATATTCGTCAATTTGCACAAGATATGTGCATGCAAATCGCTGCATTAAAGCCATCTTTTTTAGCTCCTGAAGATGTTGATCCTAAATTTTTAGAAAAAGAAAAAGAAATTCTTAGAGAACAGCTTGCTGCTTCAGGTAAACCTACAAATGTCGTTGACCAAATCCTTGCTGGTAAATTGAACAAGATTTATTCAGAAGTATGTCTTCTTAAACAACCATACGTTAAGGATGACAAAAAAACGATTGAAGATGTAATTAAAGATTTAATTGCTCGCACCGGTGAAAATATTAAAATTAAAAAGTTTGCTCGTTTTGAAGTTGGTGATAATTCCTAATCTCATTCCTAATATGTGGAGATACTGTGTTTAAAAATGTTCTTATAGAAGAAAATAAAAAACAACCTGTAGAAAAAGTAGTTAATGAAGAAATGGACAAGGCGATTAAACATTTTCGTCATGCTATCGCCAATATTCGTACTGGCCGTGCTAATCCTGGCATGGTAGAAGATATTAAAATTCTTTGTTATGGTGGAAGCTCCGAATTAAAGCTTAAAGAGCTTGCTTCTATTTCTACCCCAGATGCATTACAAATTGTTATTCAGCCATGGGATAAAAGTACAATCACTGACATTGAAAAAGGACTACTTAATTCTGAATTAGGTATAAATCCCCAAAATGATGGTGAAATAATTCGCTTACGTCTTCCTGAAATGAGCAGCGAACGCCGTGAAGAACTTAAAAAGTTGCTTCACAAGCGCCTTGAAGACTGCAAAATTGCAATTCGTAACATTCGTAAAGATGCTCACAACTATATTCGTGATGCCCAACGAGAAAAAAAGATCTCTGAAGATTTCTCAAAACGTTTGAATGATGACTTACAAAAAATAACGGATAAGTTCACAGAACAAGCTAACCAAGTTTCTGCTAAAAAAGAACAAGAAATCTCTGGCTAATAAAAAAAGGGGACCTTCGGGTCCCCTTAAGTCTTCCTAAAATGTAATATTATGCACTTATTCGAGATCTTATTTCAGCTATAAACGCTGCTATTTCATCTCTAGTCGATGACATCATTTGTAATTCGATCATAATCTTTCTTAATTTCTCGATATCTTCATTGTACTCTACAATCTTGTCTAAAATAGGATCCAAGTTTTGATCCACAAAAGCTTTCGCCTCTGAACCATGTGGCAAAGACAACCATACCAATAAACCAACATCGTTACCCTCGATTTCCTCATTAGCATCTAAATGACTTTGCCAAAGATCTAGAATTTCCCGTAAATTTTGTTTATCATCAGCCGACAAACCACTTTCTATAGCAGTACGCTCCGATGCTTTTGTAGCTATTCGAGCTTGATGCAATAATGTCCGTTTACTTAATTCTTTTGGCTGAGGAAAAGGAGGAGGCGAAGGCGTATGTGTTGTTTTTGGCTGAGGAAAAGGAGGAGGCGAAGGTATATGTGTTATCTTTCTAAAGTAACCACCATTATCTTCGTCTATCTCAGAAATTACATACACTCTTGATACCCAGAGTAACAAAACTGGCAATAACCAGAATAACTTCTTCATCACTATCTCCAATCCAATATTTATTGTTTATAAAATAATTATTATTTATAATAGTAATTATTGTGTTATAAAGTCAATAATTTGGTCATTTTCTGGATATATACTATGCTCCTTCTATAATAAAATTAGTCAAAAAAGGAGAATAGTCATGTATAAACGCCTATTGTTATCTCTATTGGTCATGTTAAATTGTTACCCACTACAGAAAATTACTGATAAATTAAAAAAACTTTATATCGATCAAGGCCAAGAATTATCTGGGTTTGGCATTCCGGCTGAAGAAATTACAACTATTAACCAACAAGGCGGCAATGCTACCTATGGCGAAATTCTGCCCGACTCTCTGGAAACTATTTTAAAAGACCTTAAGCTTTCAAAGAAGGATATTTTTTATGATCTTGGTTCTGGAGCTGGAAAAACTGTTGTTCAGGTGGCAATGACGACACCAGCCAAGGCTGTTGGAATTGAACTTTCACCTACCCGAGTATCTATAGCACGTAAAGCACTAGAAAAATTGAAAAAAGAACCTGGCAAAAGAGCCTCTTTCGTTGAAGGAGATATAACTACAGCAAACCTTAATGATGCTACTGTTATCTTTACCTGTTCTACCTGTTTTTCAGACGATTTGATGAAAAAGCTGCTTGATAAATTTTTAGAACTTAAACCTGGATTACATGTTATTTCTCTCAGACAATTACCTCAGCACAAACGCATGAAGTTAATTAAAGAATATTCCTTACCTATGACATGGAGTGATGCTAGTCCGGTATACCTATACGAACTCCAGAAATAATCAAAAAAGTTGTTTATTTTCTCATATTTCCTGCTATTATAATAAACAGTAGTAATGTAGTCAGTAGTATCGAGCCGCTAGCTCAATTGGTAGAGCAACAGACTCTTAATCTGTAGGTTCTCGGTTCGATTCCGAGGCGGCTCACCAAAAAGGCTACGAACTTTGAAATGCAAGAGTGGCGGAACTGGTAGACGCGCTGGATTTAGGATCCAGTGCCTTAAATGGCGTGTGGGTTCGATTCCCTCCTCTTGCACCAAAAAAAAGGAGTTACCATGCCAGCACAGCACAATAACTCAACACGTGATTCTCTTCGTTTTAGCATCGAGTGTCAACCACAAGCAACTCTCGGAAAAGCACACATCATTGTCCCAGCTTCTGTAGTCGATATCATTTATCGGGAAGCAGCCCAATCGCAAAAGCATAAAGCTAAGCCTAGTGGTTTTAGCAAAGATAAAATACCCTTTGAGTACATCAATCAACATTATAAAACTCAACTCATTGAGCACCTCAAAGAATTCATTTTAAAATATTTGGTCATAAGCTTTCTATATCAAGAAATGCGTCAACAAAAAATAATTACCGTTGGTGATCCTAGACTTCAAAATATTTCTCTTCAGATTGGCCAAGATGCTCATTATACATTTGAATATACACCGGTCCATATAAATACTTCGGTTCGTGACTGGAAATATCTGCCATATAAACCACCTCTTAGAAAAAAATATAAAGATATTGATAAACAAGCAGAGCTATTTTTAGCAGAAGAAATGGAAAATGAAAAAAAGTATCTTGAGTCCCAAAAAATATCGATAGGTGATTGGGTATCATTTGATGTCATTCTTTGCGATCAAAATAACAAACCACTTTTTGATGAAAGCTTAAAAGAAAATCTTTGGATTCATATTAGCGATGAAGATACCAACTTTGCTTACCAAGAACTTTTTATGGGTAAAAAAAAGGGAGATTTTTTCTTAACCACCGATGAATGTCTTCAAGAATACTTTAGTAGCCAACTTGATACACACTATCATTTTGGAATTCAGGTAGTAGATATTCTTTCTCAAAGCTATCTTTCTGTTTATAGTTTTAAAGAACATTTTAAACTTAAATCTAATAGAAAAGTCCACCAAAAATTTGTTGAAGTGTTCTCTTTTAGAAATGACATATCATTAAGACGTTCTATGGTAGAAGAAGCACTCAAACTTCTTATTAAAACATATCCTCATGATATTCCTAGCTCAGCAATTTTTAGACAGCAAAAACAATTACTTGAACATATACAACAAAATCCTGATTATATGGTTTATAAAAAGGAACCAGACTTTCTTGAAAAGATTAATGATTTAGCAAAAAAACAAATTGCTGAAATTATCATGATCGATAGATTTGCATATCAAGAAAATATCCAAGTTTCAAATGAAGAAGTTAGTAATTATCTCAATCTAACAAAACGAAATCGAACTAAAGAGTTTATATACTTTCAACACCGGTCACTTCGTGCTTATGGAACAGATTATCCAATACCATGTGAATCTCTCAAGCAAGCATGCCTACGAGAAAAGACACTTAATCATATCCTCTATCGTTTAAATAAGTTATAGTAGGAAAAAACAATAACCATTATTTATCAATATAAAAAGAGTCGCCATGAGTAAGATACACAAACTAATTATTATTGGATCTGGACCAGCTGGGTTGACTGCTGGTATTTATGCATCACGTGCCCAACTAGAACCACTTATTGTCCGAGGTAAAGAACCTGGAGGACAACTTATGGGTACAAGTGCAGTAGAAAACTGGCCTGGAAATATAAGCATTATGGGTCCCAAGCTTATGATCGAAATGGAAAAACATGCCAAACATTTTGGTAGTTCTACACTTGATGAAATTGTAACCAAAGTCGATTTTTCTAAAAAACCATTCACTCTATGGACAAATAAAGAAACAGAACTCAAAGCCAAATGTGTTATTATTGCTACCGGGGCAACACCGCTTCGTTTAGGCATACCAGGAGAATCAGAATTCTGGGGTAAAGGAATTTCAACGTGCGCTATTTGCGATAGTGCTTTTTACAACGACAAAAAGATAGTTATTGTAGGTGGAGGTGATTCTGCTATGGAAATGGCTCAATTTATGACCAAATTTACCAATCAAATCACTATTATACAGATTCAAGATCAACTTTCTGCATCCAAAGCTATGCAAATTCCTATATTGGCTAACAAAGATATCAAGATCATATATAATACTGCCATTACCGAAATTAAAGGCGTCAATGAAAAAATCAGCTCCATTATCACTACAAACAAAAAAACCAATGCTACGCAACAAATTGAGCTTGATGGACTATTTATTGCTATCGGCCTAAAGCCTCAGACCAAATTCCTTGAAGGGCATTTAGAGCTTGATAAATATGGCTATTTATCCCTAAAAGACCATACTAAAACATCTGTTGAAGGTGTTTTTGGCGCGGGAGATGTTTCAGATTATCGCTATAGGCAAGCAATAACAGCTGCTGGTGCAGGCTGTATGGCTGCCCTAGACGCTGAAAAATATCTCGCTTCCCTAGAATAAGCTCAATTTAGCTATTATTAGTCCAGTAAATTAGAGTCCAGGATATCAGAAAAAACAATTGTTTCCTTGACGCTTTTGAGTGAAATGTTATCATAGAAATAACGCTGGGACACAGCGGGTTAGCCTGTGGAGATACTTAATTGGTTGCAGTTTTGGCCCAGGAATCCCTCTTTTAAGGAGGGGGAGGATGTCATACTTAAAAAGAAATCAAAGTCCTTAAAGCAAACAATTAAAGAATATTGAGGCGATCCAGATGTCAGTTACATTTCAGCTCAAGCGAAAAAAAAGAAATAGAAAACATGGTTTTCGCAAACGCATGTCCACAAAGAATGGTCAAAAAATCTTAAAAAGTCGTCGAGCAAAAGGACGTAAGAGTCTTGCTGTTCGCGCTCGCATGGGCAAGTAATCAAGCCTCATTGCCAGTGAATGTATAATTAAAGGGCACTCTTGATTTTGGTTAACAAGAGTGCTCTTATTTTTTATGGAGTATTATAATGGTACATGCTTCCAAATATTTATCTACGTTTACACAACAAGAAGTAACATCATTTTTTGACTCAGCACATGCATTGAAAAAAACTCGCGAATATACCTGCTTGCTTTCTCCTAGACAAAAAGATTCTGCTCGCATATTAATTGTTACACCTCGTGCCTCTGGTTCTGCTCCAGAACGTAATCTTATCAAACGCCGATTGCGATCTCTTTTTTACGAAAACAAGATGTATGATGGTCCTTATGATTGTGCTATGATCATCAAACCTCACGCTGCAGGTAGTATTACATATGATGTTCTCAAAAGACTCATACATCGAATCAAACTATGCAAATAAGGAAAAACCTTTTTTTTATTTTGCATAACTTCTTGCAAACTCTGCGTTTTTTTCTTGGTGCATCTGGATGTTGTCGATTTACGATCACATGCATGCAGTACGCAAAAATAGAACTTAAAGAACGTCCCATTTATATCGCACTTTACAACATTTTCAAGCGATTACTAGCCTGCAATCCATTTACACGTAATTAGAGCAATTCGCCTGCAAGTCGACTCAATTCACTACGCTCACTAGACTCAAGGAAAACAGTTCCAAATACTGCATTATTCTTAAACACGTTACTTGCAACCACTAAACCATTACTACTAAAATCTAGATACGGCGAATCGATCTGAAATGGATCTCCAGCGAGAATAATCTTACTATCCTGACCAATACGACTAATCAGCGTTTTAACTTCATGAGGGCTCAAGTTTTGTACTTCATCAATCAATACATATTGAAATGGTATTGAACGACCACGCATATATGTAATCGCTTCAAGGCTTACTTTACCCTGCTTTATCATATGATCCAAACCTGAAAGTTCTCGATCATACTCTCTTTTTCTATGTGATTTTTTGTAATCCTTTTTATCTCGTCTGTCTTCCTCTTCATGGCCTTTTTTTACAGCCATTTTTCCTTTAACATTACTGCTATGCATAATAAGATCAACGTTATCATAAATTGGTTGCATCCAACTATGTAATTTTTCACTTAAATCACCAGGTAGATAACCTATATCTGGTCCTAAAGGAATAACCGGTCGAGATACTAACATCTTTTGATATCGATCTTGCATAAGGACTTGGTATAAACCTGCCAATACAGCAAGAAAAGTTTTACCTGTTCCAGCAGGTCCAAGAAGTGAAACAAATTGGATCGATTCATCAAATAAAAGATCGAGTGCCATAAATTGTTGTGGATTTTTTGCTTCTAAAGGCCAAGCAAGCTTTGGCATATGTACCGGCTTAAATTTATTTTGTCCTAAATAACGAAAAATTTTATAATTGTGCGGATTATGCTGAGAAACTATTAATACAAACTCATTTAAAAAGAGCTTTTTTTCTTGTAAAAGTCCACTAAGAGCATCTGGGTATTCTTTTTTAAGTTGAACACTAGGCACAGTAATTTCCAACCAACCCTTATAGAATTCATCCTGCTCTACAGTTCCCTTGAGATAATCTTCTACATGAATACCAAGCACATCTGCCTTTACTCGAGCATTAATATCCTTGGTTACAAAACATACATCTTTGCCTTGCGCTTTAAGCGCAAGGGTGGATAAAATAATATCATTATCTGCTATATCCATGGATAATGGAAAATCTCCATGATAACCTTCTGGCTGAAAAAGAATCTGTAAAGTTCCTCCATTATCAAGACGTACCCCATCACGTAGACTACCATCCTTTCGTAAATCATCTAAACGGCGAATAACACTTCGAGCGTTTCTACCGCGATCTGTAGTCTCAGACTTAAATTTATCAAGTTCTTCAAGCGCGATTATTGGTATCGCAACCGCAGCGTCAGAGAAACTATATAAAGCCATTGGATCATGTATTAATACGTTCGTATCCAAAACGTATATTTTATTTCTCTTTTTATTCTTGTTATCTTTTTTTTCCATGCATTTTCCCTTTTTTGATGGCAATAAGCTATCACGGTCCAACCCTACTATAAAAATATAAAGACTCGCAAGAAGAGTAGAGAACAAATTCCTGGTGTTCTTTTCTATAGGTTTTGATAGACTAAAAGTAATAGTTTTTGACAACACTTCTAACTCTTTTGTAAGGATAATCCAATGCAAAATCAGACAAAATTGGATATATTACGACATTCTGCAGCACATTTATTGGCCCAGGCAGTCAAACAACTTTATCCTACAACAAAATTAACGCTTGGACCCCCAACCAAAGATGGATTTTTCTACGATATTCAAACAAATGAAGGCTTTAAAGAACAAGATCTTCCTAAGCTAGAACAACGCATGCATGAGCTTTCACAACAAAATATATCTATTACCCATCGACAAATCAGTAAAGAACAAGCTCGTGAAATATTTAAAGATAATCCATTCAAGTTAGAAATGATCGATCTTCTTCCTGGCGATACTGTTGGTCTTGCTGAGCAAGGAGATTTTCACGATTTATGTAAAGGTGGTCACGTAGATTCAACCAGTGATATTAAACATTTTAAATTATTAAGCATATCAGGTTCCTACTGGCGCGCTGACCGAGAAGGAACGCCTTTACAGCGCATCTCCGGAACAGCATTCTTTTCTGAAAAAGATCTCAATGATTATCTACAACGCCTTGAAGATCTTAAACAATATGATCACCGTCGTCTCGGTAAACAAATGGAATTATTTGCTTTCTATGAAGAAGGTCCAGGATTCCCTTTCTTTCTACCTAAAGGACGCATCGTTTACAACATTATGTTGGATTACATGCGAAAGATGCTTAAAAAATATAATCATGAAGAAATCTCTACTCCTAACATGTTGAGTGTTGATTTATGGAAACAATCTGGTCACTATGATCACTATAAAGAGAATATGTATTTCTCTACGATTGACGATAAAGAATACGCAATTAAGCCTATGAATTGCCCCGGATCAATTTTAGTCTATAGAAGTCGACCTCGCTCATATCGAGAATTACCACTTCGTCTTGCGGAAATTGGCCAAATGCATAGACATGAACTTTCGGGGGTACTGAATGGTCTATTTAGAGTTCGATCTTTTGTTATGGATGATGCACATATCTACTGTACTTCGGAACAAATCGAATCTGAGGTACTTTCTCTCATTAAAATGATTAATGAGGTCATGCAACAATTTGGCTTTAATAAGATTGACGTAGCATTATCTACTCGTCCTGAAAAGGCAATGGGTACAGATGAAATGTGGAAGAATGCTGAAGAAGCCTTGGTAAATGCTCTTAATAAGTCGGGCCTTAAGTACAAAGTACAAGAAGGCGAAGGAGCTTTTTATGGTCCAAAAATTGATTTTAAAATTAAAGATTCTATGGATAGAGAATGGCAATGCAGCACTATTCAAATTGATTTTAATAATCCTCAAAACTTTGACCTTAGTTATACTAATTCAAAGGGTGAAAAAGAACGTCCTGTTATGATTCATCGAGCTATTTATGGTTCTTTTGAACGTTTTTATGGCATTCTTTTGGAACACTACAAAGGACATTTCCCATTTTGGTTAGCCCCAGAACAAGTTCGAGTTTTAACTATCACCGACAGCGCAAACGAATATGCCCAAAATGTTGTTGATGCATTCAAAAAAGCCGATATTCGAATTGACATTGATTCTTCTTCAGATCAAATTTCTGGAAAAATTAAATCAGCACAGCTCGCAAAAGTACCTTGGATGCTCATTATCGGAAAGAATGAACAAGAAAAAAATTGCGTTAGTATTCGCTACCAAGATGGCAAACAGGAGCAAGGAATTTCGCTCGATGATGCAATAGAAAAAGCAAAAATTTTAAATAAATATTAGTATAAATAGTCGTAAAAAAGCATGCTTTACTAAAGTATTTAAGGCTTTTTTCTCTTATAGTATTATTTGTAATATAAACTTTTTTTACAAAGCATTGACTTTTGCAACTTCAAATCACTATCCTTAAAACTAAGATTGAAGTATTTTCAATTTGTTTATTTATTTTAACCCTAAACTGAAGGGAAAGTAGGATGGTAATGAAGAAGAAAAAGAAAGCTGCCCCGAAGCGTAAGGTAGCTAAAAAGAAAGCTACAGCTAAAAAGCGTGTAGTTAAAAAAGCTGCTCCTAAACGTAAGGCTGCTAAAAGAAAAGCTGCCCCTAAGCGTAAGGCTGCTAAAAAAGCTGCTCCTAAACGTAAGGCTGCTAAAAAAGCTGCTCCTAAGCGTAAAGCTGCTAAAAAAGCTGCTCCTAAACGTAAGGCTGCTAAAAAAGCTGCTCCTAAGCGTAAAGCTGTTAAAAAAGCTGCTCCTAAACGTAAGGCTGCAAAAAGAAAAGCTGCTCCTAAACGTAAAGTAGCAAAAAGAAGAGTTGCTCCTAAACATACAGAAGCTACAGGTACTCCTGTGCTCCGCCCAATGAAAAAGCGTCCTATGAGAAAACGCCGTGTGGCTAAAAGCGCGAAATAAGTAGCTTTGAGAAATAAATAGAAACGTTTTGTTTTATTAATTCAAGACGTTTCTATTTTGTTAAATATGGACAATATATCTGAAACTCTCACATTTTGACCTAGCTTTACAAATAGAGAATTACATTCAGTCCAACGATCTTTAGGTAGTAGCTGCCTAAGAGCGATTTCTGTTTCATGTGGGGTCTTTGTATTGACCATACCAAGCATATTGGCAATACGATGTACATGAACATCTACACAAATAGCAGGAATCTCAAAAGCAGATGCCAATATTAAATTGGCTGTTTTTCTACCAATTCCCTTAATAGAAAGAAGTTTTTCCTCCGTGTGAGGAACAATCCCATTGAACCTATTTATTAACTCTAAGCTAATGCTTTTAAGCGTTTTTGCTTTTTGTTTATAAAAACCAAGTGAATATAGAATAGATTCAAGCTCTGATAACGGTAAAGTCAGAAGCCCCTGAGGACTTCTGACTTTTTTGAACAATGTATGACATACTGGTAAAGTTTGCGTATCTCGAGCCCGTAAACTCAATAAACAACTAACCAAAATAAGATATGGATCTTTACCATATGTATCTATGATGGATGCCATCATAGTTTCTGGCATATTCCGGGTAAATTTTTTCAACCGGCCTAAAATCTCAATAGCACATCGAGTAGTCATCTTAGGCCAGTTGAATGTTTACTTAATTTGTAGTGGAGGAACTTCTTCAGTTGCTGGAGGCGGAACCTCTACACCAGCATGCATTGCAGGAGGTACATTTGCAACTATAGAAAACAATACACTTAATACTAATAGAGAAATGTTTTTTCGGTTATACATAACATAATCCTTGAGTTTTAATAAATTTAATGTAGAGTTAATTCTAACACTTGAAGTTTATAAATAAACCCATTAAAAGTCAATCGACTATGTTTAGCTTGTTAATACGATTTTTAAGTTCTCAAAGTACGATTTTACTCCCTTTCGTATACTCTATTACTATACCCATAAAATTATATATTTTATGGTTTCTTATTCGAGAAGCTTATCCTATAAGGAAGAATGCTCTTCCTTTAATTTTTTTACTCGGCATCATTCTTGGTGCCATTGCTGAGGAAGCTACGTGGCTTTTAAAAATGTTACGTCTTTTCCTTTTAGATAAGGTTGGCATTGAGCTAATAAGTGAGCATGCATTTGCACTTGTAAAGCGCTTTTCATGGTTTTTCTTTATCGTACAAATGCAATCAATTAGTTTACTCATTACTAGCCTATTTCATCGAACATATAGAATCTCAACTACACAAAAATTGCTATTTCTTTGTGGTATACCTTTTAGTGGATACTTTTTGCTCTGTATGTTCATAAAATTTAATTTTATTGAATACATTACTGTAATAAAGCTCAGTTCTGTGTATGCTTCTAGCCTCATGGTAATCACGCTAGTTGTAACATTTTTCAAGCTGTTTTCTGGCTCATGTACTTTACCAAAAATACTAAAAAAGCAATTAATCGTCATTACAGGACTTTTACTAACACCTCATATGATTTTTGTTTTGGCTCAGTTATATCCGATGGCACGCTCCCCCTTTCAAAATATGAATCATATTCTCGACAGTTATTTACTCATTTTGCTCCAGAATATTTTTCTTACAGCTGCCATTTGGTTCTGTACAAAAAAGATTATACTTTTACGATTTATTAATCTAAAACAACATGTCGAAGCTCCTCGCCAACTCAATCTTATTAATGATTTTAAGATAGTATTGGAACAACTTAGCAAAGTAATTGAACTTAACGAATTATCCCATATTACCAAAACATTTTTTAAAGAAGCATTAGATATCAAAACAAGCAAAATTCAACTATTTATTCGACAACTTAATAATGACTCCCAAGAACTTCCTAAACTCAACAAAGTTGAAATTTTTATTGAACAAAATCGTAATGAAAATACAATACAACAATATTTGGATGAACATAAAATTCTAATTCGAGATGAAATAGAGTTTAATGATTTTTATAGTAGATCAAACCAAATATATCAAAACATGTTGCAATTCCTTAATGACATTGATGCAGATGTATTTTTACCTATCTTTCTCAAGGAAAAGATTATTGCTTATATCATTATTGAACCAGATGCACGCAAAAAAAATCTCTATAGTAACATGGAAAGAGACGAACTGGTCGTATTTTGTAGCTATTTAAGTAATATCATTTACCTGCTCCAAAATCGTAATCTAGATGTTATGATCGAAAAAGAAAAATGCCTACGAGAAGAGCTCTATTTTAAGCATCAAGAAAATAATCAGTATAAAGAAAGTATTAGGCTTTTTTTAAAAGATCGCTTACAACGTAAAATTGGCATAATTTTTTATAAAAATAATAAATTCACGTTTGGTAATCAGGACGCAAAAGAACTTATTAAAATTAACCTTAATCAACAAAAGGGTCATGAACTTTCTAAGGCCTTTACACAAGTTGCTACACGAGTAGAAGAGTATCATAGTCCACAAATTCTTATGACATCCGACTCTGATGGTAATTCATTGGTTTTAAATGGCATTCCTAATTTAGATTCAAATAATACTATTATAGCTGTTTATTACCCGCAAATATCAGATATTATAAAATCACAAATTGATACTCTTAAAGATCCTTCAAATTGGGATTATCTTCTTTATCTTGAGACTACGAAGAGTGGTAAACTTATCAATAAGCTCTTTCCTGGTACTGGTGAGGTTATTCTTAATTTTAAAATATCCCTTCTCAAACTAGCACTTACAAAAAAAGCTATTTTGCTTAACATGCCAGAAAGTGATCTGCTACCCACTGTTGAAATCTTTCATCATATTAGCTTTCGACAGCATTTACATATTCTTGAAATCCAATCAACAACCAAAAGTGTTGATACAAGTGTTAAACTTTTTGGTATGAATACACATCTAATGGGTAAAGCTTCTCTGGATAGACCATTATTGCAAAAACTTGATGATGGCACATTATTTATAAAAAATATTCATCTATTGGATAAAGACAATCAAAATAAATTGGCTCACTTTATTAAATATAATATCTATACCGCTCTTCATAGCGTTAAAAATTATACAAGCAATACACGTATTATTTGTTCAACTAATCAAGATCTTGCTGCATTGGTACAGGAAAATAGATTTTCTCAATTACTTTATGATGAACTACAACAAGCAACCGCTACGCTACCATCATTATTATCCTTACCTGAAGAGGAATTAATACAACTTACTGACAAACTCACCGATCAGACAATCAGAACAAAAGAATTTCATTCTTTGTTGGAATTAACTGATAAAGAGAAACAAAAAATACTTAAAAGTAAGCCTGTTAGTATCACTGAACTACAACAAAAAATTAAAAATATCCTTACGCTTAAATCTAAAGAAAATCAAATTTCTTATGAAACCATTACAGAACAACAGTATGAAACGAGCGATCCACAGCTTATTCATGCCGCACAACTTGGTAAGCATGCTTTAAGAGATCAACAAATTATGTCGCTTTTGTGGAATAAATTTAAAAATCAGAATAAAATTGCTACATTCTTAGGAGTAAACCGTTCTTCAGTCAGTAGGCGGTGTAAAATATACAAACTTAACTAAGAAAAGAGGCTTAAGTGAATTTATCGGCATTTACTGAGCGATGTGAAGAATTTCTGGTATATATAGATGTTGAAAAGGGAGTTTCAAGTAATACCCTCAAATCATATCAGCTCGATTTAAATCAATTCATTCAATTTTGGAAACAAACCGAAAAAAAAAGCAAAAAAACACAACAACTTAAAGTCATTATTGAACGGTTTTTCGTCAATATGTATCATAAAAATATCAGTAAGAGTTCTGTAGCACGAAAAATTTCTTGTCTCAATTCTTTTGAAAAGTTTATGTTGACCCAAGGCATCAATTTAAAACTATCTCTCCAACGACCAAAAATTGACAAAAAGTTGCCTATCTTTTTAAGTGTAGATGAAATTTTTCATTTACTAGATAAAGTCAGCAATGAAGCATTACCAACTTCTTATCCAGAACGAGATAAAACCATTTTAGAATTTCTATATGCTACAGGTATCCGGTGCTCTGAACTGACTCATATCACCATAGAAGATTTGGATTTTGAAGAAAAAACAATTTTGATTAAAGGTAAAGGTTCTCGAGAACGAATTGTTCTTTTTGGGGAAAAGGCTAAAAAACAAGCACTCATTTATCTTGAAAAAGAGCGGATAAAACCTCAAAGCAAGCAGGAAAGATTCTTTCTCAATAATAGGCTCGAGGCTATGAGTTCGCGAGCAATTCAGCGTATAATTGAAATGTTCAGGAAATTTTTAAAAATTGAACGTAAAATTACACCACATAAGATTCGACATACCTTTGCGACTCATTTACTTAACCAAGGTGTTGATCTTCGCGTTGTGCAAGAATTATTAGGACATAAAACACTATCCAGCACTGAAAAGTATACGCATGTGTCAACACCGCATTTAGTTCAAATGTATGATACATTTCATCCTATTAACAAAATGATCAAGAAAGAAGAATAGTTTTAATGGTCCTACAAAAACCGTATGCACTGATTTTCTTCTTTTTATTTACCTGCTTTGGTGTTGTAGGACGACTTTGGTATTTACAAATCTTTCTCAATGAAAAACTGGAACAACTTAGTCAAAAAAATTTTACACGCTTTGACAATATTTTAGTTCCTCGAGGTAACATTACTGATATACATGGTAATCTTTTAGCAACAAATCGTCCTGTTACTCATATATATTGGTGCGGAACAGGAAAACGCACTTTAAGTGATGAGCAATTACAAAAACTTGATTTTTTGAGCGAAATGCTCGACACGGAAATATCATTAGAGAAAATTCAAATTGCTGAAAAACATAAAAAAAACTTTTTGATTGCACAAGACATCCCATTTGCACTACTCACTAAAATTGCCGAGCAATATAGCCCTAATATCCAAATTCTAACAGAATTTGAACGATATTATCCTCATCAAATGCTTGCGTGCCATATTGTTGGATATCTTGGTACCAATAACTTTGATGTAAAAATTGGCAAAATGGGACTTGAGCGATTTTTTCAGCAGGAACTTGTTGGAAAATCAGGAATTATCAAAAAAACTGTTAATGCCGTTGGATCAAACATACACCAGCGAGAAATAAAGCCAATAACTCCTGGTCAATCAATTAAAACAACATTAGATATTCCTTTACAAAAAATAGCTGAATCTTTGTTTCCACCAAATTATGCCGGTTCTTTTATTTTGATGGATTCTCAAACAGGAGCACTTCGAGCGCTCATATCAAGGCCAACCTTCAATCCAAGTATCTTCCTCAAACCTATTACCCATGATGTCTGGCAAGAACTATCTGATAAAAAGCCATTTATTAATCGAGCATATAATGCCTGCTATCCACCGGCATCCTTGTTTAAGTTAGTAACCCTAGTAGCTGGACTTGAAGAAGGGGCTATAACTACCAATTCAACCTGTTATTGTAGGGGTTATTTAACATTTGGAAATCGTAAATATAGGTGTAATAATTATTACGGTCATGGTGAAGTTACAGTCAAAGAATCAATTGCTCAGTCCTGTAATATTATCTTCTACAAAATTGGAAAAAAAATTACAATCAATAAACTTGCTGAGTATGCACATCGCTTTGGATTAGGGGAGCCTACCGGTTTTGCTCTTCCTGAACAATCTGGGTTTATACCTACCGCTGAATGGAAAATGCTACAAAAAAATGAACGGTGGTGGCCAGGAGAAACCATCTCCGCAACAATTGGACAAACCTTTATGCTTGTAACACCATTACAAATAGCTCGTATGATCTCAGGCATATTTGAAGGATATTTGGTCAATCCAAGAATTTTAGACACAGAACCAGTTATTAAGTCCCCTTTAAACATTAAACCCGAACACCTAGCATTACTTAAAGACTCAATGAAACAAGTAACAGAACATGGAACCGCCCTTCAACTAAGAAAAATTAGTAATATTAATATCTATGCTAAGACCGGTACTGCCCAAACCAGCTCTTTGAGTAACAGAAATTTGGGTGGCAAACATATTGAACATGCCTGGTTCGTAGCTCATTTTTCCTATAAAAATCAAAAACCACTGACCATTGTCATCTTTCTTGAGCACGCTGGATATGTGCGAATTGCCACAAATATGGTCAAACAATTCCTTATTCAATATAAAAGTCACATCGATAGATACTTCTAACCGTCGCTTAATTGTATCTATATTCGCCAAACTATTTACAAATAGAAACTTATTTATGTATTATTTATAAAGAGAATGGTATAAATGGTATAATATAAAGTGTTATCTATGAAAAAATTATTATTAATAGGTATATTTAGTACGTCTTTAGGCCTTATCTATGCCCAAAATGAAAATGCTATCGAGCTCAAAAAAGAAGAATTTTTTGATTTTCCAGAAGAAATTAATGTCGAAGAAGAAAATGGCAAAGAAGAGTTCTTCGATTTTCCAGACGATAATGACAAGGAAGAAGATACTACCGAAAAGGTGATACTTCAAGAAACACCTTCAGAAGGGCCTAAAATCAATAGAACAGCACGCATACTTTATTTAGCTTCGATATTTGGTCCTCCTTTTATTTATTCATTATATATCAATGCTCTTCCTTATATTCTACCAAAAGAACAATATGAAATTATACAGTTTTCCATGGATCCTTTTAACCCGGATCCAGACTTTATTACGATTCTTGGAACTGAAGCAGCAAAGAAATTTTGGGAATTTTTCAATAAAAAATATTTAAGTCAATTATATGCGGATAATACTTAATAAAAAAAGTAGGTATAAATATGAAAAAAAAGTTATTATTAATCTATTTTTTGCTTCCTACCACATACTTATATGGCATGGAAGAGCAACCTAGTAATGGATCTAATGGAAATAACCAAGAAGAAGAGCAGAATCAACAAAATGAACATTTCATCAAGGCCAGATTTATTGCTGTTGCTGCAATGTTAGGCATACCACTAACTTATGCACTATATCTATATATTATAAAAAGCCAAATGCCTCCAGAAGATTATCATGCCATGATATACTCAAATCCTGAATTTTTATACCAAGAACACCCTCTTACCCCATGGGCACGTGCTATATGGCAATACTTAATACAATTTTATCATGAACGCACATCTTCAAAAAATATTAACCGTAAAAAGGATAACTCATGAAAAAAATATGGTTATTAATAATAACAATATATGTCGCATCAGCTCAAGCACTCCCTCTAATAGTAAGAGATACCTTTGGTGATAGTTTTATGCTTGATAGTAATGAATATTTTTCTAAAAAATCATGGAAAACAATCATCGATGAAGCAGCTGGAAATCCTATTAAAATCACTATGCTTATGGAAATAGGCCACCCTAATAAGTATTACTTTTTAACAGAACCACTCAATAATTATGATACTGAAATAGAACATAGATCTTTTATTCCAGGGACAAAATTACGTCGAAATATCTCTACAACAAAACGTTATAGACTTATTCCTGCTTTTCCACGACCATACTTAACAAACGATTGATAAAAAAAGGGAAGACTTTTTGGTCTTCCCTTTAAAATTCTAAAATAATGAATAATTACTTTTTCTTTGCAATGCTCATTACTTTTTTGCTCAAACGGCTAATCTTACGCGATGCAGTTTTTGCATGAATAAGACCTTTTCCCTTAGCACGAGCTAATTTGATTTCAGCATCTCTCATAAGCTCTTTGAGCTTTTCAATAGTATCGCCCTTTTCAACAGCACTCAAAACTTTTTTTACTGCTGTTTTCAAATCTGTCTTTCTTGCCAAATTGATCTGCTTACGCTTTTGATTTTGACGATCTCTTTTTTGTGCTGACTTAGTATTTGCCATATTTTCTCACTTACGCTGATAAAACTTTTTCTACTTTACCCTTTTTAACACACTTAGTACATACTGTACCAGCATGAACCTTAGAGCAATTAGGATATTTAAATCTCATTTTGTGAACATTTGGATATAACCAACGCTTTGTTCTATTCTTAGCGTGACTCACCAAATTAGCGGTCTTTGGCCCCTTATCACAAACCTTACATACTTTAGCCATGGAATCTTACCTTCTGAATGTATTTACTTTAGGTTATTTATTATTAATTTTATCCTAAAAACTAGTTTTTTTCAAATTCTATTTACTTACTATAACAAATAACTGATCATAAAGAACTTTGGGACCCCCAATCAGCGTCTTAAAACCACAATCGATAGGTTTTCCAGAAAAGGTCGTTACAGTTCCTCCCGCCTCTTCAATAAGAAGACTACCCGCTGCCACATCCCACCAGGATAGCCTATCAAATAAAGCTATATCCAATCTACCACAGGCCACATAGGCTAAACTTAAGGCTGCTGAGCCCAAAATACGAATACTGCAGCACTGCTTATCTACGTCCTCTAACTCATTCCAAAAAATCCTTCTTTCCGTAGCTGATACCTGGCCCCGATAGGCTATTGGCGCACTTATGATTGCATCCTGTAAAGCCTTTTTTGAAGATACATGAATAGATTGACCATTCAAATAAGCACCATTACCCCGAGAAGCAACGAATATTTCATCTCGATGAAAGTCATAGATAACACCAATAATGATTTGCTCCTGACTCACAAGAGCCACAGAAACGCAGCTAAAGGGAATTCTTTGAACAAAATTATTTGTACCATCTAATGGATCTATAACCCAATAATAACTATTATTATTTAGCTGTTTTCCTGACTCTTCAGCCCAAATACCTGAACCTGGCAAAAGAGCTTGTAATTGCTCAATTAGAAACTTTTCTGAAGCTATATCAGCCTCTGTAGCAAAACTGCCCCCAGCCTTATAGCTCTTGGTCAAAGAATCAATATGAAACTTCCGTAGAAGATCACCAGCATGTAGAATAATCTTTTGTAATCCCTCAAAGGGAACTACTTGGGAAAATTTCACGCGGTAGCTTTTTCAGAATCAGAATCAATCTGTGGCGGATTTCCAGCCATAGCCTCTGATTCATCCTCTTCCTCATTAGTCCATTTAAAGTCTGGTCGAGGCTCAATATCAAGAAGCTTGTAAACTTCTTTAGCATAAAGAGTCTCTTTTTCAAGCAACTCTTTAGCAAGCTTATCAAGCTTATCGCGGTTAAGTTCCACAAGCGCACGTGCATCATTGTAACAAGTATCAACCAATTCTTTAACCGCCTTATCAATCTGCTCCGCTGTCTTTTGGGAATATTTATAATCAGTCTGTTCTTGGCCATAAATGACTGTTCCCAATTCTTGTGACATACCATAATAACGAACCATATTACGAGCAATCTGAGATGCTTTTGTAAAATCACTATATGCACCAGTATACATCTTGCCAAATTCCATCTCTTCTGCAATACGACCACCAAGGCACATCATGATTGTTGCAATCATCTCTTCACGAGATTGAGTATATTTTTCACGCTCAGGTAGAGAGTGCGTAACACCTAGTGATCCACCACGTGGAATAATCGTAATTTTGTGAAGTGGATCGCTATCGGCTGGCATCAACAATGCAACTAATGCATGTCCAGCTTCATGATAAGCTGTAACCTTTTTATCTTCTTCCGTAAGCAAGAGAGATTTACGCTCTTTACCAAGTGTCATCTTATCTCGCGCTTCTTCAAAATCCTGAATCTTCACCGTTTTACTATCTCTCTTTGATGCGCTAATAGCAGCTTCATTTACAATATTCTGTAAATCAGCACCACTAAAACCTGGTGTACCACGAGCAATCTTTTGAAGATCAACTTCTGGATCAAGATTAACCTTGCTCGCATGAACCTTAAGAATTTGTTCACGACTCTTAAGATCAGGATATGGCATATGCACAATACGATCAAAACGTCCTGGTCGTAAAAGTGCTTTATCAAGTACATCTTGACGATTTGTTGCAGCAATAACAATTACTGATTCTTTAGATGTTTCAAAACCATCCATCTCGGTTAATAACTGATTAAGTGTTTGTTCTCGTTCATCATGACCGCCACCCAAGCCACTACCACGATGACGCCCTACCGCATCAATTTCATCGATAAAGATAATCGCTGGAGCCTTTTTACGCGCTTGTTCAAACAAATCACGAACACGTGCTGCACCAACACCGACAAATACTTCTATAAAATCTGAACCACTTATACTAAAAAATGGGCAATTGGCTTCTCCTGCAACAGCCCGTGCTAAAAGAGTTTTACCTGTACCCGGCTCACCCACTAATAAAACGCCCCGAGTCATCTTAGCTCCAAGACGACCAAATTTGCTTGGGTTTTTGAGATAATCGACAATATCCTTCAACTCTTCTTTAGCTTCATCCGCTCCAGCTACAGAATCAAATGTTTCTTTGAGCATGGATGGCATAAACATTTTTGCTTTGCTTTTACCCATGTTGAATAGACCGCCACCACCACCTGAGCCACCTCCACGTGTTTGACGTAAAAAGTGCCAAACTCCCATACCACCTAGGATAGCCATCATAAGTAATAAAAAATGCCAAAATGTAAATTGACCAGCTGTATTAGCACTTCGAGCAACTATATCAATTTTATGTGCTTTCAATAGAGGCCATAGATCCTTGTCTCCTTCTGGAAAAACTGTTTCAAATGGCTTGTTGTCAGTCAAAGTACCACGGATTTCATTACCTTCGACCAGTACCGCTTTAACTTCATCTTGTTCAACCTTATCGATAAAGGTTCTATAAGATAACGTATTAATTTTTTGTATTGCACCAGCAAAATATTGAAGCATGGCAAAGGATACTACTAGTAAGATAACCATGATAACTAAGTTTTTTGGACCCTTTTGGAGATAATCCCGGGATTTTTTAAATTTTCGACTCATGTCAACTCACTTCTCTTTAAGCTCTATATATTAGTATTCATGATAGAATATCACAGCATTTATTGGCTTGGCAATAAGATACCGTAATATACCCTTCATTATACCTTAAAGATCATTATCTGTCGATAGCAATTGGCTTAAAGAAAAGGTACTTTTCCCTCAAAAATGGGTGACCAAACAGGGAAGCTCCAATGCTCATCTGTTGGTGTTAAAAAACGACATGATTGGGTTGGCAAATGGAAACAAGCAATTCTGCTTTGGGCCCCCTTTTCTACAGAACAGACAAGATAATTACCGCAAGGAGACCAAGAACCTTCATCCTTGTGTCCATGGAGGTCATGTGTTACTTGACGTGTTTCTTTCGTATTAAAGTCATATGTACAAAGTTGGAGTATATTATCCTTGCGACTAGAATAAGCAAGTTTTGATCCATCCGGACTAACACATGGTGATACACCATGCTCTTTGGTTATCCAAGAAATATCTCTTGTTGATGTATTTAATAACCCAATAGATGGACGCCCTCGTTGATTGATATAACAAAACACAATTTCATTTTCACCCTTAAACGTTGGTGAGATGTATTGTCCACTCCCCTTTGTAAGCTGTACAAATCGCCCTACTTTTTTAATAGGATCAAATTGATATTCATAAAGATGTGCATCCGCACAATTTGATAATGAAATAACCACTCGACCCTTTTTGGATACTGCTGGTGTCATATTTTGGCCATCAAAACCCATAATAGTTCGCGGAGCCCTATTAGGTGAAATAGAAACAAGAGAGACATTGAATGGGCAATGCTGTGAATAAAATAATTGTGCACGCTTTGGATGCCATCGAGGAGCAAAGTTAATACGATCACCTTGAACAATAGCTTTTTTAGTTTGATCTGCTCCAGCTACTGGCTCAAATGCATAAATATGTGAAAACTTTTTATTATTCTTTTTATGAATTTCTTGCTTACATGCCACAATAATACTTGAAAAGGAACCTTGCTCTGAGGTTAGTAATGGCCAAATTTGATCTGCAATAGCATGTGCCCATTGATTAATTGTACGCTCTTCTCGCTTAACAAGCTTACCATTGACCATCTGTCCCGTCATCGTATTATATAATCGCCATTCTATTGAATCTGCTTCTGGAGATAATAAAAATATAGCTAATGCTTTTGACTCTTGTGCAAATTTAGTAATTTGCTTGGTCTTTTTTAAGGTCTGAATGGAAGATGTGGTAACGTCAAACTGATTATTTACTTGTAAATCTTGAGCTATAATTTTTGCTATATTTTTAATTTCACGCATTATCGGCTTAACTGTAACAAGGGCAATCGGCATAGCTGTAGCTTGTTTTTTTGTCACAGTTATTTCTAAACCATAAATTGGTGTACAAATCAAAGAGATCAGGATTGTTTTAAAAATTGAGGGTAAATTCATTATTCCACGCCTTTTCAGGAAATTCTGTTTTAGTAAGGGCCATTTGCGCTGCCATATCATACGACAATATTGTTGATGATTGTTCAATATTCAATGTTTTTACCTTACCTGCTTCATCGAGTATTACTTTTATTTTACATGGTTGTGTAGGCTGTATACCCTGGGGAGGATTCCAATGCTGCTGTAGCGCTTGAGAAATCTCATCATGAATTTGCAGAGCTTGTAGATCTTCCTTGCCGATATATATCGGCTCATCAATCTTCTCCTCTACTTTTTCTATTGACTTTGATTGTACTGGCTTTATCTCTACTGGTTTTGGCTCTGGTTGCTTTGATTTAACTGATATGGGCTTAGGCTGTGCTACAATCTTTTTTGGTTCAACTTTTTTAATTTGTTGTACAATTTTTGGTTTTACTTTTGGTTTTGGTGTTTCTTTAGATGCAAGCTTTGATTGCAATGCAACTTTTTGTTGTATTGCTTTATTAAGCGATTGTGCAGATACTCGTCTAGCATAGGGTAATACAACAAAATCTATTTTATGATTTAATAGTTGTGAATGCACAAAAATATTACCTAATGTTTTTGGCCCCCTAAAAAATATAATCGTGCTTAAAAATAATAATGCGTGGAGGATAATAACAAATAAAAAAATTTGATAGAAAAATATTGTTTTTCTAGATAGTTTTTTGGGTAACGAGTGCCACATGTTCTATCCCTTTTATGCCACTTATTGCATCAAATGTGGTAATAATTTTATCATACGGCAATGATTTATCACCATGTATAAAAACAATATTATTTTTTGGTACACGAGCAACACTTTTTTGCAAATATTCTACGAGCCCTTCGAGCGTCATCTTTTTTTTATTAAGGTAAATATCACCCTTTCCATCAAGTGCAACCATTAATGATTCATTATTCATATCCTGCGACGCTTGAGCTTTTGCTTTTGGCAACTCAACCTTAATGACACTTTGCATCATTGGTGTCGTAACCATAAAAATAATCAAAAGTGTTAATGCTGTATCTATCAATGGTGTTAATGAAACCTCAGGAATAGACATCGTTTTACGAAGCTTATTTCGTCGCACCTTACGCATGATTACTCCTTATCATGTATCAATAATCGTGTCGCCAACCACAAGAACCGATCGCCCAATATAGTAAGGCGTTGCTCAATAGTACGTAATTGTAAAGTAAGATAATAAAACATTACCAATGCTGGAATTGCAACTAAAAGACCTGCAACTGTTGTAGTCAATGCTTGTGCGATACCCGGTGCAACTGCTGTAATATCTGCACTTTGTTTTTGGCTAATATCCATAAATGCATTTACTAGGCCCCATACAGTACCAAACAATCCTAACAATGGTGAAATGGCAGCAGCTGCTCCAAGCATAGGTATTTGCGACTCTTCTTTGTACACTATATTATCCAAATTTTGAAAAACCATGTGATCGAGCATTTCCCATTCACGAGGTTGAAGTTGTGGATTTGTCTGATCCTTATTTATCAAAAGCGATTTTAGATAAGAAAGATTTTTAGATAAAAAATATCCTGGAAGCGTATGTGCAAATTTGGTAGTTATGTGTAATACATCTTCTAAATTTTCAGCATTCTTAATTTGCGCAATAGTTTTACGAATTTGTTGTTTCTTAACACGCCAAAGAACAAGTTTGTATAAAAAAATGGTCCAACATATTACGGACATAATAAATAAAATCAGTAATACAGCCTTTGTCATCAAATCAGAATGATACAACATCTGAGTCATTCCAACACCACTTAACATACTCATTTAATTTTTGCTCCTAGTAAATTATATATTTGCAGAATAGCGTATCACATTATTGATTTTTTTTTTAGGTTTTCTTGTTTTTTTCTTTGCTTATCATTTGAATGTATCGCCTCAATCGCTCTTTATCGATAATTCTATGCTCAATTTGCCATTGATATGCACGTTCTAACAATTCTCCCATTTCTGGCCCCGGTTCAACCAAATCAATAATATCTTCTCCTCGCAATACTGGCTGTTCTGGTTTGTAATATACCCCAAGTCGCTTTGCTATAGTTATAAATGTCGATTCTTCATGGAATAATTTTGCAAGCTCATCCTTTTTTGCACCTTTTCGACCACGTTTATCTGCAATATTAACCTTAACCAATTGTGCAATATTAGTATCTGGTGCAAGTTTAGATGCTAAGCGTTTATAGGCACCTGGTTCCGCTTCACTAGCAATAAATATAAATGGCTCCATATGATATTTAACAAGCTTACAAATCGTTTTAATAAGCTCTTTTTTTCCAAAAATACGTTTAAGTAGTGATGTGGCCAAAGGTACCCCAGCTAAAGCATGACCAATACTTCGCCATTTACCATCAACATACTTTGTTGTAGTAACCTTTCCAAGATCATGACAAAGCACTGCAAGCATTACAGTCAGACGATCTTCTTCAGAATCGTATTCAAGTAATACTGATTGATCGAGCGCTTGCATTGTATGTTCAAAAACATCGCCTTCTGGATGCCAATCAGGATTTTGCACAACACCAATTGTTTGATATAGTTCTGGTAAAATTTCTTTAAGTCTTCCAATTTTAGCTAACCAACGAATACCCCGTGATGGATGCTTTGATTTTAATAACATTTTAAAAAATTCTTGTTCAATTCTCTCTCGCGATACATCACTAATGTCCATCTTTTTACAAATATCATTAAGCTCTTCAGTTGGTTCACTATCAAAACGTGAAACAAATTGCATAACACGAAAAAGCCTTAATGGATCCTCAATAAAAAAAGTTGGATCTGTTGGACGCAATATATGATGCTCTAGGTCTTTAACACCTTTAAATGGATCTACTAATTTGAATGTATGTAAATCAATACCCATCGCATTAATAGTAAGGTCTCTTCGTTTGAATGCTTGTTCAAGTGGCATCTCCGGATCAATCTCAACCTGAGGCTTTCTACCCGAACGATCCTTTCGTGGAACAGACCAATCAATATCAAGTTTTTCTAGACGTAGCACACCATATGCTTTGCCAACATAATTAATATAGCCAAATTGTTCAAGCACCTGTGCTAGTTGTTCAAGCGTTAATCCATGCACTTCGATATCAAGATCTTTTGTTTCTTTACCAAGTAATAAATCACGTACAGCACCACCAACTAAAAAAGCATACCCACCAACATAATGAATAGCTTCTATAATTTCTGAAAGTTCTGCTTGATTAGCAATCATCTCAGTCAATTTGTGTTGCCACTTTTCAGTAGAAACTAATTGTGCCACAATTATCTCTCATATTTATTTAAATCTTTTTCAAACAGTATATAATGTATACTTATCAATAAACATACAATATCATAATATTGCTTACAAAGGTATATATGAAAAAAATTCTTATTACTATTTGTTTACTTTCACCTATATCATTACTACTATGCATGGAAACAGCACATCCATTAGACGAATTAATTTGTACTACTAATCTAGATCCTTATGCAAAGTACCCCACGCTTATTAAAAAAAATCCCGATCCTGTTGTAAATACAGTTGATGCCTACACCAGATTTATGGAAACTAATCGACAAAATAAAACTACGTCTCTAAGTGGTCAGGACAGAGACTTTAAACAACAATATGTTGAACGATTGGAACAATTGATTGCGTGGCAAGAAGATCCTTTATTTGACACGAAAATTCTTATCGATTTTGACAAAACTCGAGATTATCTTCTTACCGAAGAAGGCTTTGAAGAAGTCAAATTTGAAACCGATGATGGTGTAATACTTGGTGGTCTTCTAAAAGAACGTAAAAATGCTCGTTTCAATGTTGTTGTTGCTAATGGCTTTATGCCAGGAAAAAAAGAAGGTATGGCAACGCTATACAAGCTATTTCCAGATTTTTGCAACCTTCTCTTATTTGATGCACGAGGCCATGGTAATAGTGATGGACATTTATGGCGTAATATTTTATGGAAAAGAATACATGGACTCAACGAATATCGTGATATTTGGGCAGCCATACGACTTATGAATACTAGATTTTCTACAATACAATCTAACATTCTTTATGGAACATGCGAGGGGGCCTTTCATAGTGCTAACGCTGTATTAGAAGCTAAAAAGCAAGATACTTTGGCAGAGCTTAAGATAAAGGCACTTTTTTTTGATAGTGGTTGGGACAAATTTGTTGAAGCTGGATACAGTGTTGCAAGGCAAAAACTTACGGGTATAGTGGGTGGACCTGCATATTATGCAGCAAGTGCATTATATCAGCTATGGCTCAAGGGCGCCTATAGACCTATTGAAAATGAACGAAATCTTCCTCATCGCATAAATAATTTACCCGAATCAGTAAGGACTGTATTTATACATGGTATTGAGGATAAAGATGTTCCAATTCAAGGTGTACGAGCATTGTATGCTAAATGCCCAAATAGTGTCATGTATGAATCAAATGTTACTCGACCGCATGCACTCATGCAGGTCAAAGATAAATTCAGATATGCTTTGTGGCTTCGTCAAGAACTTGAAAAACTGGAAAAATCAAAAATAGAATAATATATTGGGACCACCATACAAAATTCATCGTATGGTGGAGCTAACCGGATTCGAACCGGTGGCCTCATGAATGCCATCCATGCGCTCTACCAACTGAGCTATAGCCCCATTCCTAATGTTTATAAGATATCAAAAGCTTAAAAAATTAACAATATTAGGCACTTTTATATGTATCGCCATTGCGATCATTTTGTAATCGCTTTTTCTTCATTTTGTTGATTTCTTTCACAATTTTATCGACAACTTTTTCAATAGCTGCATACATATCACGTTCTTGATCATGTGCTATAAGGCTAAAATGTGGCCCATTGATACGAATTTCCACATCAAAAAGATTATTACTATGTTCAGTATTCATAACAACATCAAAAAATATTGGACCTTTTTCTTTTTCTAGAAGGATTTCTGCTTTAACCAATTTTTCATTAACAAAATTTTCAATTGCATTGGAATGATCCATTCCTTTGAAGGCAATTCGTTTATCCATGGTAACATTCTCCTAATTAGATATTTATAACCTATATTCTAAACTATATCCAAATAATCAACACTAGCCAATCTTACTTATCTTTTTTCTTCGGTTTTGCAACACTAATCAATATAGGTACTGATTTAAGATCATAATTTTTTCTTAAAATATTTTCAAAAAATGCAAACTCTCGCTCATCAAAAAACTGTGGAAAATTCACGGTCAACTTAATAGACATTGGTGCTACACCAACCTGCTCCGCCTTATACACTTCAAGTCGATGTTCTTGTTTAAACAATGGCTTGCGAGACAACATTCGTTTAAATAATTCAGTAAGTTCGTCTGTTGTTATCTTAAGATTATATCGCTCCCAAACCTTCTTTACCAATGGTAACACTTTATGAATATTTTTCTTTGTCTTGCATGAAATTGTTAATGATTCTAATTGCTTAACAAAGAACAAATATTTTTCTAGTTCAGTTTCCAACCTACTTTTTTCATATTCATCAACGATATCTGATTTGTTGAACAGAAGAATCAATGCTTTACCTTGCTCAAATACATAAAATGCAAGCTTAAGCTCTTGATCAGAAAGATGTCCTTCCTGTGTATCAATCATTAAAAGAATAATGTCTGCGGTTCTTACTGATGCAAGAGAGCTTTTAACCATTAAACTTTCAATATCAGATTTAACAGTTTTTTTTCTGCGCACACCAGCAGTATCAGTCAATTCTAACGTTGATTGCTCAAACTTAATTGACTCAGAAATAGATTCTCGTGTTGTACCTGCAACGTCAGCAACAAATGATCGCTCCTCTGTAGTTAATATATTCATCAGTGATGATTTACCAACATTTGGCTTACCAAGCAAAACTACCTTGTACTCTGGCTTTGAAACTGCAACAAACTCATATGGTTGCTTTTTCAATATTTCGGTCGCCTTAATCAACAATTCATTTACACCGGTACCATGCGTAGCCGAAACTGCTATAATGTCTGCAAATCCAAGACGATCAAATTCATACAAATTTTCTTGGGTTATTTTCACATCTATTTTATTAACAACCAAAATAACTGATTTTTTTAATTTATGAAGCATACGAGCCAGCTTTTGTTCTTCGGGCAAAATTCCAACCGTACCATCAACAAGAAAAAGGACCACTTGAGCCTTTTGTATTAAATTAAGAACTTGTTCACGAATGTTCAATGCAATGTAATCTTCTATTCCAGAAACTAAACCACCCGTATCAATAAGATCAAATGAGACATCTTTATATGTTACGGCATCTTTAAGATAATCCCGAGTTACACCCGTTTCATCGAGTGCTATACTTTTTGTTGTTTTAGACATTCGGTTAAATAGACTTGATTTGCCAACATTGGTTCTTCCAACAATGACCACTTTTGGTAGATTATTCATCTGTTTCTTCCTTAAATTCGGTTACCGTTCCGGGAAAACGTTCCAAAAGTGCATGCGTCATAGCCCAGGCCGTTTTATCTGAAATGTCTAACGGAATATCTTTTTTCGATACATTTGCAGAATTATTTGATTGATAAAATTGTTTTTTAGATTGATCTACTACTTTCTTTTCTATTGGCTTAACATCCTGTACGATAGATTCCGACTCAAAAACAGGATTTAATTGTATGCCATTGCCAAAAACTTCTTGCAAAAGCAAGAACCATGGAGCATCCTTTTTTGTAAATAAATCTTGAAATAACTCAAATTTTTTGTGAAATGAAACTTCAAGCTTATTTGACTCTGTATCATAATTTTTTAATTTTGCCTGTGTAAAAAGTGATACAATTAATTGATCGTCAACTTGTGTAATTTGCTCTAAAAACATTTCCCATAAACTAGAATTCGCTGAAATTGTCACCCGCTGTTGTTCTGATGTTGCCACAAGCTGATCAGTTACAGTTAATTTGCTATCAATAGAAGCTGTTACCATCGATTTAGACGTAACCAACGAAGTAATTTCTGCTTCTTGATTATGTACCATTGACCACAATCTAATCCAAAACATAGAAAGAAAAAGATGTTTATCAATAGTTTTCAAAAATAGTTGCTCCTGCTGACACGCAAAATCAAATAACCGTACAGCCTGTGAAAGCGGCACTGCTTCGATGCTAGCTTTTAGATCATTTGTCAATACTAATCCAGTTGAAGATACCCCATACTTATACCATACAGCAATTTTAAGCGCTACAATAAAACGATGCCAAACAATCTCTGGCGCAAATGATTCTAATTTTATTTCATCAACATACTCAATAAGCTTCTGTGGCGATTTAGCTTTACTGAATACATGATAAAGCACTGTACATATCTGATCGTCGCTAATACATCCTAAAACACGAAGTACATTTTCTTCTGTAATTTGATCACTTGAAAAACGTACCTGCTCTAAAAGATTAAGCGCGTCACGTGCAGAACCACCAGTTTCACGAATCAGTAATTGCAACCCTTGTTCATCATAGCCAATCTCTTCTTTTTGGCATATTTCAACAAGCAATCCGCGCAGATCATTTTGCGCTATCGCACGAAAAAAAAGTTGAAAACAACGGGAGCGTACCGTATCAATAATTTTTTGATCATCAGTAGTTGCAAGCATAAATAGTACTGACGATGGCGGCTCTTCTAAAATTTTTAAAAATGCATTGAATGCAGCTTTACTCAACATATGTGCTTCATCAATCAAGTACACTTTTTTCTTACCTAAAAGCGGCAATAATGATGCTGCTTCAATAATTTGACGAACATTATCAACTCCCGTATGAGATGCGGCATCCATTTCAATAAAATCTGGGTGATTGCCCTGTTCCATAGCCTTACATGATTCACAACTTAAGCAAGGTAAGGATGTTAGTCGTGGATTTTTTTGAAATGCATCTAAATTTGCACAATTAATTGCAGCGGCAAATACTCTTGCCGTTGTTGTTTTACCACATCCGCGTTGTCCCGCAAGCAAATAAACAGGAAAAAAATGGTTAAGATAAAGACTATTTTTTATCATGCGTACAGATAGTTGTTGTCCTATTATCTGATCGAAATTCTTTGATCGCCACTTACGGGCAAGATTGAGATATGTCGTACTCATTGAAGCTCACCTTAGCTCAAAACAATTATCTTTAAGTTTATACGCACCAAAAAATAAGGGAAGCCTACAAAACCCACACACTTCTTGCTGCTTCCTTTCGGACCTGACAAAGTAAAGCATGTCGATTCTTAGAACTTCCCAATTTATATCACCTGACAAATGTATGGTGGAGAGAGAGGGATTCGAACCCTCGATGCCCCTTTCGGAACATACACGATTTCCAATCGTGCTCTTTAGACCACTCAGACATCTCTCCAGACCTACTTGTCTGCTTGAGCTTCTTTTTTATCCGAAGTCTTTTTAGCAACTTCTTTCTTTTCTGTCGTTTTTGCTGCAGCCTTTTTAGCAGGTTCTTTTTCTGCATCCTCTTGAGATGCTTCTTTCTTTTCCGCTACCTTAGGTGCAACCTTTTTAACTTCTTTTTTTGACTCAGCTACCTTAGGTGCTTCTTCTTTTTTCATTGCTTTCGCTTCTAAAGCAGCTTTCTTTTTAGCTTCTGCTGCCGCAATAACCTTCTTCTTTTCAGTTTCAGCTGTTTGCTTACCACGCTCTACAGCTTCTGCCAAATAGTTCATAACAAAATTAATTGCTTTTGGAGAATCATCGTTTCCTGGAATAATGTAATCAACCAAAGATGGATCACTGTTTGTATCAACAAGTGAAATCACGGGAATACCAGCAATATTTGCTTCGCGTAATGCAGTATCTTCCTTTTTCACATCAATTAAAACAACTGCACCTAAAGGCCATTTAAGTGAACGAATGCCACCAACAGTTTTTTGAAGTCTACCAACTAATTTACTAAAAACATTAAGTTCTTTTTTGGTGTAAGAAAAATTTTCAGATTTTGCAAGAATATCTTCGTAATGAAGCAACTTGGTTACAGATTTTTTAACTTGAGAAAAATTTGTTAAGGTTCCACCAATCCATCGGTAAGTTACATACGGCATATTAAGTTTTTTACCAATAGTTTCAACAGTGATTTGTGCTGGTTTTTTAGTACCAACCCATAAAATAGATTGTTCTTGTGCTGCAACTTCTTCTAAAAATTTTGCTGCACGTTCTATAGCTTGTGCTGATTTGGCAACATCAATAAGATGAATACCATTTTTATGTCCCCAAATATATGGAGCCATTTTTGGACACCATTTACTCGTTTGGTGACCAAAGTGAACACCGCGTTTTACTAAATCACGAAAATCGATCATCGTATATCCCTTCAGGGTTTTAACTATTGCTCTTTGGGCCATACGGCCACCCTAATTTACAAAAGAGCAAGATTTAACAAATAATACTAATATTCTTAAGTGTATACAAAATTTGAAAAAGTGCAATATAAGCCTATAATCATGCCTAAGAACCAATTCCAATTATCTCATTGTTGGTAACAACTTTACTGTAACGACGTCCCAACAGATAAGCAACTAAGATCCAAAAACCTATTAATACCCCAAAAAATGCCGCTTCTATCGATATAAAAACATTTGCTCCATAGGTCAAATAAATCGATTCAGCCATATTATTGAAGGTTGAACCAAAGCTTTTTGCAAATTTTTGTCCAAAGGAATCAATCCATGATTTAGATTTAAATTTAATTTCTTTCATGGTTGGAACATAAAGACTTTCTCTAACTGGATAACTCACAGCATAGTTAATAGCCCTCATAAGTACAAAAACACTGGTCAACACATGCCAATGCCAGGTACCAAATATCATGAAAATCACGATTAAAATCCCCGTTGCAATAGGTATGAATAACAAGCATTTACGCTCACCATACCTTCTAAGCAAATAAGTCGTACCAAATAGTGAAATAATAACTGTAAATAAATGAACAAAGAAAATTTGCTCAAACAATGAACAACTTAATCCACCAATATCTGTAGCAGCTCGATCAGCAATAATAAGACGCTGATAAGAAAGAACTACGTTAAGCACTTCATAGAAAAAAATCATACCAAAGATACCCATTACATAAGGTACTCGGAAAAGTAACCATAATCCAGCAAAAATTCCTGTTTTTTCAACACCAGCTTTTTTCATAGCTTTTTCTTCTTGATATACCGCTTCATAGCCATGCAAACGATATCCGGGTATCGTTTTAATCATTGAAAAAATAACTAATGGTACACACATTAGTAACAATGAAGAAACGGTAACAATAATTTGATGCTTTGCTGTACAAGAAATTGGCGCAGTAAGATTATAATGACAACTGAAAAAGTACCAGGCTAAGGCTGCTATAAACATACCTCCAACCTTAGAACCTGCCACCATAAGAGGATAATACCGCTTAGTCTCTTTAGGACTGCTAATCGAGTTAGCAAAAGCCCAAAACAAACTCACAATAAATGGCGAATATCCTTCTATAAAAAAGAAAAAAAACCAACCAAACCAACGATTGGGACTCGCTGCTGTATTATCTAAACCAATTACTGAATTACCTATGCAATATGCACATACCAAGCCTATAAGACTAAAAGCTATACTATATGCACATAGCAATTTATAACGACGCATACGATCAACTAAATATGAAAAAAGTAAAATTGCAGGAATCAATGCGATCATTGATAAAATTTTAGCGGTTGGCAGGTATGATCGACCAACTACATAAATAAAAATAGAATCCTTCAACTCACGCATCACAGAATATGCCGCAATAACAAAGAAAAACGCTCCGGATAAATAGAATAACTTTAAGCGTTCATATTTATCGGCACCATCAAAGATTTTTAACAAGTTCATTGTATTTTAGACCTATCACTTATACACCAATGATTTTATTATCTCTAACCACTTGGCTATAACGTTTGCCCAAGAAGTATGCAAGCATTATCCAGGAGCCAATAATTACTCCAAAGAATAAGCCCTCTAATGAAATAAAAGCCTCTGCTCCAAATCGTGTAAAGACCGTTTCTGCCAGCTTATTAAATGAAGATCCGAAACCTTTAGCAAATTTTTGACCAAAGGAATCAATCCAAGACTTGGATTTAAATTTAATTTCTTTCAAAGTAGGAACATACAGCGCTTCGCGAACAGGATAGTTAATCGCATAATGAATAGCACGTATCAATACAAACACCGTTGTTAATACATGCCAATGCCATGAACCAAATAACATAAAAATTGCCACTAAAATTCCTATTGAAATTGGCACAAATAAAAGGCACTTACGCTCACCATATTTTTGCAATAAATACGTCGTACCAAAAAGTGCAATAAGCAAACCAAAAAAGTGTACAAAAAATATTTGTTCAAACAAAGAACAACTCAATCCAGCAACATCACTTGCTGCCTGATCAGCTATAACTAAACGCTGATATGAAAGAATTACATTGATTACTTCATAAAAGAAAACTATACCAAAAATCCCCATAACATATGGAAATTTAAATAATAAAATTAAACCTGAAAAAATACCTGTCTTTTCTTTGCCGGCCTTTTTCATAGCCTTTTCTTCTTGGTATACCGCTTCATATCCATGCAACTTATATCCTGGCACTGTTCTAACCAGAGCAAGAATAATAATTGGCACAACCATAAGTAACAATGATGAAAGTGCTATAACAATCTGGTGTTTAACTGTACCTGAAAGCGGTGTTGATAAATTATAATGACAACTAAAAAAGTACCATGATAGAGCTGCAGTAAACATCCCACCCAACTTAGAAGATGCTACAATATAGGAATAATATTTTTTTGTTTCTTTTGGACTACTAATTGAGTTAGCAAAAGCCCAAAAAAGACTTACTATAAAAGGTGAATATCCTTCAACAAAGAAAAAGAAAAACCAACCAAATATACGATTTGGGTTGGTTGCGGTATTATCAAGGCCGATTACTGGATTGCCAATAAGATAGGCACACACAAATCCAATTAGGCCAAATAAAATAGTGTAAAAACAAAATAATCTATAACGCTTCATTCTATCAACAAGATAAGAAAAAAGTAGAATTGCCGGAATCAATACAACCATAGATAAAATTTTTGCTGTCGGTAAATATGTACGCCCTACAGTATAAATAAAAATAGAATCTTTGATGTCTTTCATAATTGTATATGGAGCAATAACAAAGAAAAATGCTGCTGCTAAATAAAAAAGCTTTAGAGCATCATAACGATCGAAATTACAATAACGTAAAAGTTTTGATCCCATAGTAACGTAATCCCCCTACAAATTAGTAACATGTCTCTTTTGACTTCCTACCAACACCCCTAATTAAATATGCAAAAAGAGCCCTCTAAGTACATTAGAGAGCTCTTTTATATTCATACTATTATTTTCATAATCTCAACAAACAACTTTGTTTTCATTAATAGCTTTATTATACGTTTTTGCCGCATAAATAGCAATAGGAATCCACATTGCAATCAGACCCATACTGCCTAATGTGAAAACAGTCATAAATGCTGCTGCACCTGCCGGCCCTGATACTTTTACAAAAGAAGAACGGAAGGTATTAAAGAATGATCCACCACCCTTAGAACCCCGACTACCAAACATCTCAATCCATGCTTGGGATTTGTATTTTGCATCTGAACTAGTTGGAATATAAAGCTGTTTCAAAGTTGGCTGGTTAAGAGCATAGTTAACAGCCTTTGAAAATACCATGATCCAGAAAAATACTGTAATACCTGTGTAAAATTTAGATGTAAGCACAGCAAACACAACTAAGAATGGTAAAATAAGCAAGGATGCTGTCATACCAACTTTACGTTGAATATTGTTAATACCTAGAATAACACAAATGAATGCTACTAAACCTGTCATCCATGCATATGAACCCAAATATGATACTCGATCAGCACTACTAGAAAAAGTTTCATAAACATTCATTTTAAGCAAGAAATCAAACACAGTCACAATCACTTCAAAAATGGTGATTATAAAGAAAATACTCAATAGATATGGAGTTTTAACTAAAAGCAATAACCCTTCAAAGAATCCTGGCTCTTTTGCCTCTTTTTTATTAATTTTCTTCTCATCTGGAGATTGATATCCTTGACGCTGACTTACTGGGACAACCCTAGAGAAAAGCCAAACCATAAAACCGATACCAAAAATTAGAACCCCAGTGATGGCCACCACAGGACTACTATCACCATGAAAGTAATTTCTACCAAGTGGTGTCAAAAATAGAGGCCCTAGAATATTACCCATTTGACCGAAGAGCACAATAAGAGGATAACCTCGTTTAGCAACTTCTGGAGCAGTAATATCAGCTGTATACGCCCAAAATAGCGCTACAATCAATGAACCAAAGCTTTCTACCCAAATATACCACAACCAACCGATTATACGGGCTGGGCTTTCCACTGTATTAGCAAGGCCAATCGATGGATGCATAAAAAATATCGCAAAAATAAACGCTGTAATACAGTAAAAGGCTGTTAAAATATAAAAAACCTTATCCCGGCTAAACCAGTCAATCAATTTAGAATAGAACATAACAATTGGAAATACAGCAAACATTGAAAGGATTTTTGCATATGGCTGATAAGGTCCACCTACGATAGATAGAAAAAGACCATCTTTAAGAGGACGAAGTGTCCAATAGGTACCAATCACCAAAAAGAATATAAATCCTAACATGAGAAACTTGATAACTTCATCACGACTTTGAAAGTTACCATACATCTTCTTCAAAAATGAAATCATATGAGAAAACCTTTAGAATTAAGTTAAGAGAATTGAAACAATTACCTATTTCAACGATAATTCTAGCACAGTATCGACACTTTGCCAAAATATTTTTATGAACAATGCATTCATTTACTAGCTTTCGATCACCTGTGCCTCCCTTTAACAGGTTTATTTAACCTGTTGGTTTAAATAATCTCCCATTTACTCGCATAGTGAATTATGATAAACTATCTTTATAAATAAGCAAATCTATAAATCCAAAAATTCCCAGTCCTCAGTATAATACCAATTTTACGTAGGATCAAATAAAAATATGGCAGAAGAAAAGGAAATCACGCTACAGGAGCTACGATCCATACAGGATGAACAAACTGATGAGCATACTAATTATCTCTCTGTTCTCCCCTTAAAGAATGTGGTTATTTTACCAAAAAGTATTAACCCTGTAATAGTAGGAAGAAAATCATCTATTCAAGCGGTGGAATATGCTCTTAAGCATAATAAATCGCTATTTGTTACCGCTCAAAAAAACCCTAATGTTGAGAACCCAACCGGAGCTGACATCTTCGAATATGGCCTCAGAGCGACCATTTTGCAAGTTATTCGCATGCCAAACAATGCTCTCAAGATTCTTATTGAGGGAATTTGTCGTGCCCGTATTATTCATCTGGAAGAAGAAGGCGATTTTATGGGGGCATATTATGAAGATCTGCCAACTATTAATGATGAACATTCAATCGAGCTAGAAGCTCTATGGCGCCAAATTAAGGACCTTTATACAGAATATTCTCGACTCAATGAACGTGCGCCACAAGATTTATTGACTCAAGCCAGGACTGTAGCTGATATCGATAATTTAGTGGATACAATTGCTGTTCAGCTATCTCTGTCTTTTGATGAACGTCAATCTGTACTTGAGCACTATGATCTATATAGTAGAATTCTCAAAATTGCTGGACTACTTCAAAAAGAAATTGAAATCTTGCAAACAGAGCAGCGAATCAAAGGTCGCATTCAAACACAGGTAGAAAAAAATCAAAGAGAGTACTATCTTAACGAGCAAATGAAGGCTATTCAAAAAGAGCTTGGCCGAGATGATCACTCGTCTGAAATTAGCAAAATTCAAGAAACGCTCGATGATATTGGTTTAACAGAAGAAGCAAGAGAAAAAGTAGAAAAAGAACTTAAACGGCTTGAGCAAATGCCTCCTCTTTCTTCTGAGGCAGTAGTAAGTCGACACTATATTGATTGGGTAATTGGCCTACCATGGAAAAAAGCCTCTAAAGACAATATTTCTTTAGCTAAGGCTGAAAAATTACTCAATGGCTCACATGCTGGTCTTCAAAATGCTAAAAATCGTATTTTAGAGTTTTTAGCTGCCATCAAGTTTTCTGGGTCCCAAAAGAAGTCTCCTGTTATCTGTTTGGTTGGGGCACCTGGTGTAGGTAAAACTTCATTAGCAAAATCTGTTGCTGAAAGTCTTGGACGAGAATTTGTACGTATTGCCCTTGGTGGCGTACGCGATGAAGCTGAAATTCGAGGTCATCGACGTACATACATTGGTGCATTGCCAGGTAAAATTGTTCAAGCAATGAAAAAAGCCAAGGTTAAAAATCCGGTTATTTTACTCGATGAAATCGATAAAATGTCCAATGATGTTCATGGAGATCCATCTGCAGCACTATTGGAGGTCTTGGATCCAGAACAAAACAGTGGCTTTATCGATCATTTTCTTGATTTGGAATATGATCTATCCCAAGTCATGTTTATTACAACAGCAAACGTGCTAGACAATATTCCATATCCTCTGTTTGATCGTATGGAAATTATTAATCTTGCTGGATATACAGAAAGTGAAAAGATTGCTATCGCAAAAAACTTTCTGATTCCGAAAAATCTTAAAGAATATGGCCTTACCAAGCAACAATTTAAACTTGGACCTGAAGCTCTTGAAATACTTGTAGAAGAGTACACTAAAGAATCTGGTGTTCGACAATTAGATCGTGTTATTGCAAAGTTGGTTCGTAAAACAATTCAGGTTATTCTGAAAAATGAAAAAAAATCTATTATCATTACATCAGAACTTATTAAAGAGTGGTTAGGATTTGCAAAATATAAACGTACAACTTTGGATCCTAAAAAGAAAGATTCAATTGGTTTATCAACCGGTCTTGCATGGACTGAAGTTGGCGGTGATGTATTAGAAATTGAAGCTTCAATTGTACCTGGTAAAGGAACAGTTACTCTCACAGGTCAATTAGGTGAAGTTATGCAAGAATCTGCACAAGCTGCTATGAGTTATATTCGTACACGATGCAAAGAACTTGACATATCACCTTCATTTGCAAGTAATAAAGATATTCACATTCACATTCCAGAAGGAGCCACTCCAAAAGATGGTCCTTCGGCTGGCATTACAATGTGTATAGCTTTGGTATCAGCATTGAGTAAAAATCCAGTTAAAAAAAATATTGCCATGACCGGCGAGGTAACTCTTCGCGGTCGCGTACTGGCTGTTGGAGGATTAAAGGAAAAAATTCTTGCTGCAAAACGTTATGGTATTAAGACAATTTTTCTTCCACAAGAAAATCACGATGATGTACAAGAATTTATTAAAGACATAGACAAAGATATCGAATTAGTGTTTATTGATCATATAGATCAATTATTGGAGAAGGCTTTTGAAAAAAATCCATTCAAAAAAAGGCCTATGACCAAAGTAAAAAAAGTAACTACTATTAAAGCTAAAACAAAAAAAAAGAAATAACATAATACTTTCTAGGAGACTATCATGAAAAAAGTTCTAGCATCCATTGCTATATTGGCAATATTGGCTCTTGCTGGTTGCGGTAAAAAAGCTGCAGCGCCAAGTAATGCTGATACACAAGAAACTGCTGGTTATGCACATGAACGCATGAAAGAGTTTGGAAACTACGACGAAGAAGAATGCGAAGGCTACAACCAAGCTCGATAAATTGTAACAAGTAAAAACCGCCCTGCAATAGGGCGGTTTTTACTTGTTATTTATTTTGTTTTTATAATGTTGAGCTAACCATTTTAACATTAGCATCTCATCAAATCTGAATTATTTTAATTATCTAAAATTTGTCTCATGCCCAGTAATCTTACAATTTCTGGTACTAAACTATCAGTTTCCGACTCTTCTTTAATAATTGGAACCATCATATAATCATCTTGTAATGGTCTCCTTGCTAACTCTGGAACCTGACGACCTCTTATTCTAATTATCATTATTTCTTCTTCTTCTGGAACAACTGAATCATCATTGGCAAAAATAACCGATACCAAACTCAACCCCAACATAATATAATAATATTTCATAACAACCTCTTTTATTCTTATCTAGATCAAGTACAAAAAAAATATAGTGAAATTCATCAAATTTTGTGTAGTTGTTCAAGAACCTGCTTAATTACATCTTCTTTTGAAAGATCACTATTATCAATAATGAGAGCTCCTGCTGGAACGGTCAATGGGGCTATTTTACGAGTTGTATCACGATGATCACGCTCTTGTACTTCATGCAAACTTTGTTCTAAAGTAAAGAAATTGCCTTTTCGCTTTTGATCCTGTTGCCACCGTTCTGCACGTTTTAAGTAAGATGCTGTAAGATATATTTTAAGTTGAGCTGTAGGAAAAACTATAGTACCTATATCACGACCGTCAATTACAATATTATGGTCATCAGCGGATGCATGCTGAAATTTATTAACTATATTTCGAATAAATGGATAAGTAGATATGATAGAAGAACCATCATCAATATCCCGTGTTTTAAGCAGAAAAGTTATGTCATTGCCCTCATAAAGCATCCGAGGCTGACCATCTCTATAGACATATTCAAGTTTATCTAAAGCCAAACAACTCAAATCAGACTTATCAAGGACCCAAAGATCATTTAAGGTTTTATGACAATAATTCAATAAAATATAGGCTAAAGCGCGATAAAAATATCCACTATTAATATGGTGATAACCTAGAATTGTTGCAAGCCCACGCGCTAAGCTAGATTTACCGCTCGCTACCGGACCATCAATGGTAATAATCATATGTTACTCTGAATTACTTTTTATGTTTCAAATGCTATATCAATACCACGAAGTTCTATATTTATCATACCATTCCAATAATTTTCTGTCACCTGAGCTGCCAAACTAAATGATTTTTCACCCTGTTTTCGTAATTGCTCAAAAAGCTCTGGTCTATTGAAGAAAATAACTGGTTTAATAATACCATCTGAAAAAACACGACATTTAACATGCTGGTCTTTAAGAAGTTTTGGTTCTTCTACAAGATTAACATCACGTATCAAAAAGGTAGGTTGATTATTTTCATTACCAAATGGTTCAAAAAGATTCATGTCATGCATAAATTTTTTATTAATATCTTTGAATGTTGCTGGTGCATCAAGTATTATTTTTTGCTGTAAATCAAATGGTGTTAGCTGTTCTGCTACAAATTTTTCTAAACGTTCTTTTAATAGGGGTAAATTTTTCTGTGGCAAAGCAAGTCCCGCTGCAAGTGAATGTCCACCAAATTGTGTTAACAAATCTTTACATTCGGTTAATGCATCAAACATGTTAAATTCTGGTATCGAACGACATGAGCCTTTTGCCATACCATCCTTGGTCAAATGAAATAAAAGCGTTGGCCTACCATATGCTGAAATCATACGTGACGCAACAAGTCCGATAACCCCAGGCTGCCAATCCTTACCACCAGCCATGATAATATTTTCATTTTCTAAATCAATATTGCCAGATTTAATTTCTCGTTCAACCTGCGCAACAATTGAACGTTCTACTTCCCTACGAGCATCATTAAGTTCAAGTAAAATACTTCCAATAAATTGAGTTTCTTTTTCATCTGAACCGATTAAAAATTTAACTCCCTGACGAGCATCATCTAAACGTCCTAATGCATTTAATTGCGGAGTTAAAGAAAATCCAATATCAGTAGCAGATATAATTGATTTAGATAATTTACTATTTTGCTTCATAACATAAACAGGAAAGCTTTCATGTTCATTAATATATTGAAGACCATGACGAACCCAATATCGATTTTCTCCCTTCAATGGCACAACATCCGCAACGGTTCCTAAGAGTAGTAATTCATATGCTTTTGTTGGAAGCTCTAGCCCTTTCTTTTGATAAAGAAGGGAAAGAACTTTAAAGGTAACACCTACTCCTGCTAAATATTTGAATGGATAATTACAATCCGTTTGTGCGGGATCGATTACTGCAAATGCATCTGGTATTTTATCATGAGGTCTATGATGATCAGTAATAATTAAATCAATACCAACCTTCTTTGCAAGCTCTGCTGGTTCAAAAGCCGTTATTCCATTATCAACAGTTACCACTACTGTATAGCCACTATCAGCAGCCTTTTGAATAACTTTTGTAGAAAGACCATAACCATCTTTAACACGATTCGGTAAAAAAAAGTTTATTTTTGCACCCAAAGGCAAAAGACATTCAAGCATAAGCGCGCTTGATGTAATACCGTCAACATCATAGTCTCCTGCAACAAGAATCTTTTCACCCTTTTCTATCGCTTGCAAAATTCTGTTAACAGCTTTCAAAGCATCTTTCATAAGCGCTGCATCATGAACTTCTTTTTCAAATGCCGTAAACAAAAAAGATTCTATATCTTCTTTACTTGTTATACCGCGCGATGAAAGTGTATGCATGAGCGGAATAGAAAGTTTATACTTACTTGCCTGTTCAATAACAGAATCCAATTCTTCTGGCAAAATCCAACAGTATTTTGCCCCTTGTAGGGTTTCCATGATGCCTCAATACTTTTTTATTTAACTATCCTTACAATAGCTTTGCCAAATTCTTCAGCTTGTTTTGGACCTCGTGCTGTTACAACATTACCATCAACCACTACTGGTTCATGAATATAATCAACATCATATTCTTCAAAAATTGATGCTAGTTTTTCATCTTCATCCCAACCAGTCGCTCTTTTACCAGCTAACACCCCAGCTCGTGCAAGGATACGTGGTGAAACACAAATGGCACCATATGGTTTATCTTCGTGTTCCGCAGTACGTAGAAGATTATATACATCGCCATTATCTAGACTTTTTAAAGCACCTGCCCCACCAATAAGAAATATACCATCAAAAAGATCCATATCTATTTCTGGGATAACCATATTAACATGAACAACAGAACCATCCGTTGCATATGCCTGACCAGAAACATTGCTTCCTGTTACAACTTCAATATCATTATCTTCAAGAACTTTTTTAGTATGGCCATATTCAATTGGTTGGAATTCTTGACCAGCAATCATCAATAAGATTTTTTTATTTGCCATGTTACTACTTTTTATAAGGATGTTTAAATTTTACTTATAAAAAGTGTACGAGTAAAAGTAATAAGGGTCAATGAATCAAACGTATCAAATCAACAAAAGTTTACGCTTATTTTTCAAAATTAGAATTCGCGATGAGAGTGCTGAGTAGAAAAGGAAAAAAAATATCCAAACCTCAAAGTGATATAATTTCAAATTGTGTAGATTATTAGAACTGATTTTGTATTACACAATATAAGTTAAAATGCATTCTACATCAATCAAAGTCCTGCTCTAAAATCTCAATGTACCGTTGAAACTTAAAAAGCTTACCACGTTTTTGTTGTTCATCTTCTTGTTTAAGAATATTGAGATTAACTAAATCAGTTATAATCTTGTGTGCTGTATTGTATGCTACATCAAGTTGTGTTGCCACTTCATTAATACTAATTACTGGCATACTGAATAACAAAGATAAAACTTCTAATCGAGCATTACATAATTTTTCTGACGATTCAGAGTTTATAATTTTTTTTATCAATTCTTGTTCCAGTTGTTCAATGGCATCAGCACGCTTGTATGCGTCCATGCTACTCTCTTTAACCGCCTTTAAAAAAAAGATTATCCAATTTTCAAAATCGCCTTCTGTGTGTGCACGATTAAGATGTTGATAATATTCAAGATGATATTTTTTAAAATAGTAAGAAATATATAGTAACGGCTCAGACAACAATCGCCCCTCAAGCAACATCAAAATAATCAAAAGGCGTCCGATACGACCATTACCGTCAAGAAAAGGATGTATGGTTTCAAATTGAACATGAGCAAGACCAGCTCTAACCAGCAATGGTAGAGATTCATTTGTATTAATAAAACGTTCAAGGTCAGCCATCAATTGTGGAATGTCTAATGCCGGAGGAGGTACAAATTGGCCTACACGAACCGATTGTTTCCGATAATTTCCAGGATCTGACTTATCACCCTCTCCAGCCATTAATTCACTATGAGCAGCTAACAGCATGCGAGATACAATAGGCATATCCTCCTGTTGTATCATTTTAACAGCCAATTCCAATGCCTTTGTATAATTCATAACAAGTTGAGTGTTTTTATCCGGTTCTGTTTTTAACAGTGGTTGTGTAAAAACATTCATTAATGTAGTATTAATTCCCTCTATTTCAGAAGATAAGAGAGCCTCTTTAATAACATAGGCTTTGATAAATCGCCACATATCAGGAATTCTATTGGTCATCTCATTAAGCACACCCAGATAATGCATGGCATCACCGTATAATTCGGTGGCCTCTGACGACAGTGAAAAAGGAGGATCCTTGGGAGGTAAAGAATCAGGTATAAAATACCTAATTCCTCCAATCTGCTTATATTTACCTGTTTTACGCATTTTTGGCAATCTTATTTCAATAATTATACTACTACTGAAATAAGAATATCATATTTGAGTCTTTATTTCAACTATTTTAATAAAATTGAAATAAGGAAGGATTCCTACAACCGTTATTTCATTGAACAATCTCCTTATGATCTGGATACCCCGTGCTTCAGCTCGGTGTAAGCAGATGGAGTTTTTAAACGACTAGAAAATGCATTAAAATATCTTGCTGAACTAGCTGGGATCTATGTTGAATATATTGATCCTCGCTACACATCCCAAAGATGTTCTCAATGTGATGTTGTTAAGAAAAGCAACAGAAAAATCAGTCAGTGTATGTTCGTGTGGTTTACAACTTAATGCGGATCTCAATGCTTCTCGAAATATAAAAAACATATGGTGTAGGGCCAATGGCTATACATCTGGGCCCGAGTCAACGGGCCTATTGCAGCAAGTTAATTCCTTAGCTGCAAGCTCCCTCCTTTAGGGGAAAGTCGTTGACTCTTTTTTCTTAAGTGTTGGAAATAAGATCACATCTTTAATTGAAGTTGTATTTGTTAAAAGCATAGTTAGACGATCAATTCCAATACCGACACCACATGTTGGCGGAAGTCCGTACTCAAGAGCATGAATATAGTCCGCATCATATTGATGCGCTTCTTCATCTCCTGCCTGCTGCGCAGCGACTTGATGCTTAAATCGTTCTGCTTGATCAAATGGGTCATTCAATTCACTAAAGCCATTACTTATTTCCATTCCGGCAATAAACAATTCAAATCGAGCTGCAATGGATGGATTATCTTTACTGCGTTTTGATAATGGTGATATTTCGATTGGAAAATCAATAATGTAGGTTGGTTGTATTAATTTAGATTCAGCAACTTCTTCAAAAAGAGCAAATATTTTTTTATTCAAAGAATCTTGTTTACCATATTTAACATTATATTTTGCAAGCGTTGCATCAATGGTCTTATCCATAAGAGCCGATTTTGGTATATCACTGTATTTTAAAATTGCATCCTTAGCTGACAAGCGATCAAATGGCTTTCCAAAATTTAATACATATTCACCGAATGGCAAAACACTTTCACCGCAGACTTGTTGTACAAGTTTGTGTAACATATTTTCAATAAAGTTCATCATGAATTGGTAATCAACATGAGCCATATACAATTCTAACATCGTAAATTCTGGATTATGTCGTGTTGAAATACCTTCATTTCTAAAATTTCTATTGATTTCATATACTCGTTCAAAGCCACCTATAACTAAACGTTTCAGATAAAGTTCAGGTGCAATGCGCAGATATAAATCCATATGCAATGCATTATGATGTGTAACAAACGGCTTTGCTGCAGCACCACCTGGAATGGGATGTAACATAGGAGTTTCTACTTCCATAAATTCATGATCATCTAAAAAGCGACGCATGAATGCTACAACATTGGATCTTATTTTGAATTTTTTTTGTGATTCATCACTACTCATCAAATCAAGATATCTACTACGATACTTCAACTCTTGATCAGCAAGACCATGCCATTTTTCTGGTAGTGGATGCAAACATTTACTGAGCAAGGTAAGTTCCTGTGCCTTCAGTGTAATTTCACCCATTTTTGTTTTAAAAACTGAACCTGTAAACCAAACAATATCACCCGTATCAATAAAATGCTTAAAAAATTCAAATTTTTCTTCGCCTAGAATGTCTTTTTTAATATAAACTTGCAATCTTCCAGTACGATCTTGAATCGTGCAAAAAATTGTTTTGCCATGCTCACGAATCGCCATAATACGGCCCGCAATAGCAACCTCATTATGACCATCTTCTTCTTTGAACTTTTCTATAACTTGAGAACATGAATCAGAAATTTGTTTCATGTTAGGCCAAGGCTCAATACCGAGTTCTTGGAGTTTTTTTACTTTTTCTAAACGAATTTCATGTTCTTGGGAACTATCGTGTTCAACTGACGTATCAATTTGGGTATTTTTATCTGACATAGTAATCAATCGTACCTAAATGCAATAATTGTATTTTTTTCTAAGTATATCAAGTTGTCGGTTATCTAACAATTAAGAGTTTTTTTAAATTTATTTTTGATAAAAATGTTTTATAATTAATAACCTATCTCAAACAATTTAAATCCCACAAAATTGTCCTCACTTTCCCTAAAAACACCTCAATATGTCGATTTAATAAAGGGCTTTTGACACTTTATTGACCATTTGAGATAATATTAATATGCAATATTGCATAACTGTAATCTCTAAAATAAAGGGAATTATTATGAAGAAACTATTAATACTTTCACTTGGTCTTTTGATGGCAGTTGGTGGAACACAAGCATATACAATGCCTAATGTTTCAGTACCTTCTACAGATCAAGTTGCTCAAAGCATTAAAAATGGCTATAAAAAGATAACTACTACGGTTACTGGATATATGCCATCTAAAAAAACAATTGCCCAAACATGGGTTGCTGAAAAAGTTTCTGGGTATCTTTTACCGTCTACAGAAACATTAACCAATGTCGCTATGACAACTTATAGTGCGGCTACTTCAGCAGGCAATGTAATTGTAGATTCTGCAAAACAACATCCATATTACTATATTGTTGGTGGTTCTATGATTGCTGGCATGTTAACATATGCTGCATACAAAAAAGCTACTGACTTTAGTGATTTAGAAAAAATAGATCTTGGTCTAAACTTTTAACTTTATTAAGGGCCGCATGAAGCGGCCCTTAATATTACTGATTATTATTACTCGGCTTTTCGATAATTCTCATCAATTTGATCCCAATTGACTATATGCCACCAGGCATCGATATATTCTGGACGCCTGTTTTGATATTTTAGATAATATGCATGCTCCCATACATCAAAGCACATAATGGGTTTCATACCTTCAGAAAGAGGCGTTTCCTGGTTAGGAGTGGTCGACATGATCAATTTACCATCCTTATTCAATGATATCCACACCCAACCCGAACCAAAAAGTTTTTTAGCTGTCTGAGTAAACTGATCCCTAAATGCGTCAAATGAGCCAAAATTGGCCTTTATAGCCTCTAAAAGGGCCCCTTTAGGCTCTCCACCACCACGAGGACTCATCATTGTCCAAAACATGGTATGATTCAATACACCACCACCCTGATCGATCACACCCTGTCGTATTGATGCAGGAATCACATTTAAATCGCCCAAAATGGCTTCTAAAGGAAGTTTTTGCAATTCTGGATGATTCTCAAGAATACCATTAAGATTGTTAACATAAGCTTGCTGATGTTTTGTATGGTGAAGAATCATTGTTTCTTTGTCTATATAAGGCTCAAGGGCATCATAAGCATACCCCAATTCTGGAAGTTTATAGGGATAATTCATCTGAATCTTTCTTGTTTGTCGTTTTTTTTTTCGTCAATGAAGTATATTGTATCATCCTTTTTTGCCATTTGAAGCTTTTCTCTAGCAATCTCTTCTCTATAAAAAGGATGAATATGCCATTCCTCTATCTGTGATTCCAGACCCGCAACTTCACGCTGCATATCTGCTATTTTAGCCTCCAATTTGATATTATTTTGGTTCATATTCACTAATGCCTGCAAACCATGTGCACCCCAAAAATACGTAAGTCCAAAAACTACTATTTCTATCCCTAAAAAAACCCGTAAAAACTTCTTTTTAAGATCTTTGCTTGTCATATTATCCTCTCTTTTTATATTACAATCTTCACACCCGGTACTCTAGCATACAAGCTCTATAAATCAAAACTGTTATTATTAAAATATTTAATCTAGGCCTATTGACAGGTAGAATAACTCGGAGTAATATAAAAGTTAAAGTAAGTGGGAGTTATAAAAAGAATAATTCAATTATATGAACAGAAGATATAAAAATCGTATATCGTTAAGCATTATCTCTGTATGCTTATTTGTTTTTGTTTTTACTTTAAGTCGAACCAACCCACCAAACAAGGTTCATCGAACCATTTCTGTTAAAAATTAAGCTTTTTTTAAGCAAAAAAAATGGGAACGTATTTTTTTACGTTCCCATAATTTTTTATCCAAGTCAGAGATATTATCTCTTTACAAATTGGAACTTACGTCGAGCTGCTTTTTGACCTGGTTTCTTACGTTCTTTAACTCGCGAATCAACAGTCAACAAACCTGCATTGCGCAATACTGAACGAAGTGAATCATCATATTTCAAAAGAGCACGAGCAAAGCCAAGCTTAGCTGCTCCTGATTGAGATTGCTTACCACCACCGCAGACATTAACATCCACATCAAAGTGATTTGCCTCTTGGCTTGCACGAAATGGAGCTTCAATATTTTGGCGAGAAAGCAAAGTAACAAAGTACTTTTTATAATCCAAACCATTAATAGTAACTGCCCCTGATCCCTTACGAAGCCATACACGAGCAACAGATGATTTTCTACGTCCTACACCGTGTGATGCTGGCGCCAAGCCTTTTTTTGCTTTAGGAGCCACTTTTGATACTGTTTTTTGTTCTTTTTTTTCTTCTGCTTTTTTCATAATTTTAATAAAAAGCTTTCGTAACGTTTGATTTTACTGATAAACAAGCAATTTTTTATATTAAAAGTGTAGCGCTTTGACAAAAAAAAGTCAAAGTCTAAAATGGAGCCGATGATCGGAGTTGAACCGACGACCTATTGATTACGAATCAATTGCTCTACCACTGAGCTACATCGGCGATTAAAAGTAGAGTTATCCAAGGGCTTCTGCCTGCTCTTGGCATGCAATACATCTGGAAGCATTAGGATAGTGTTTGAGACGCTTTTCTGAAATTTCACTCCCACAATCTACACAGATTCCGTAAGTTCCTTCATCAATGGCCTCTAAAGCCTTGATAATCCTATTATACTCTTCATTTTCGGTGTTCTGCAAGGATGCCCGAAGAGCCTCCATGGTCAAAGTAAATGCTTGATCACCTGCATCCTGAACTTGATCATCTGACAATTTTTCATTTGAAAGTCGTATTAAGTCCTGCTCTAAAGCAGCTTTACGCCTTAAGAGCTCTTGCTGAATCTCTTTGAGTTTACCTGATATCTTCTTGTTTACCACCATCTCTCCTTTTTTTTCTAAAAAATTTTCTTAATAATTCTGCTGCTTGTCTTTGTCCACATCCTTCTCGGATGGTTATAGGAATTTGGTATAACTGGAAAGTAGTATACCTGTCAAGGCTAAACCCTTCTTGTAGCGAACGTGTAGCAAAAACTAAGGTCGAAATTCTGCTACGAATTATAGCTTGCATACAAAGGGCACAGGGTTCAAGGGTAACATAAATAGAATATCCCTGCAATCTCCAATCTCCTATAGAACTGGCTGCAGCCTCTATTGCTAACATCTCTGCATGAGCAAATGGATTATTGGTCTGTTCCACCATATTATAGGCTTGCGCGACAATAGCACCGTCTGGGGCTATAATAACAGCCCCAACTGGCACTTCATTTTGATTGTAAGCGCAAATGGCTTGCTTATAAGCCGCTTGCATAAAGAAACTATCGGTCAAATACATCTAAAAACTGGTAAAATTTGTATAATTTTCTACACTAATAATAACACAAAGTTGAATAATAGTACCGAATATTAGAGAAATTATGGACAAAAATACCGTAAACAGTTCGGAGAGGAGCCATTCTATGGCAGATAAAGACAATAAAGAAAAGCAGTATTCTGCTGAGTCCATTCGTGTAATGGAAGGACTTGAAGCTGTTAGAAAACGACCAGCTATGTATATTGGTAACACTGGTTCACAAGGTTTGCACCATTTGGTGTACGAAGTTGTAGATAACTCAGTAGATGAAGCATTGGCTGGATACTGTAAAAATATTGACGTTATTCTGCATTTGGATGGTTCATGCACTGTAACCGATGATGGTCGAGGTATTCCAACTGATATACATAAATCAGAAAAGATTTCTGCTGCAGAGGTTGTACTAACTAAACTACACGCAGGAGGTAAGTTTGATAAAGATTCTTACAAATATTCTGGTGGTCTTCACGGGGTAGGTATTTCTGTTGTAAACGCATTATCAAAATCACTTGAATTAAATATTTATCAAAATGGTAATGCATTTACACAATCATATCAGATTGGTAAGCCTTTAGGTCCATTAACTATTGTAGGTCCCTCCAATAAACGAGGAACCCGTATTCGTTTTACACCAGACCCTGCAATATTCGAAGAAACTGTTGATTTTAGTTTTGATATATTAGCCAAACGTTTTCGCGAGCTAGCATTCCTCAACAAAGGATTGCGTATTGATATCACCGATGAAAAAAGTAATAAAAAACATGAGTTTTTCTTTGATGGTGGTATTAGATCTTTTATTGAAGATATTAATAAAAAGAAATCTCCTATCTTCCCTGAAGTAATTTCATTTGAACGCGAAGATGAAAAATACATGGTTGAAGTTGCTTTACAATATAATGATAGTTATGCAGAGCAACTATTTTCCTTCGTAAATAATATTAATACTATTGAAGGTGGTACACACGTTGCTGGTTTTAAAAGTGCATTAACCAAAGCATGCAACCGTCGTATGCAAGCATTAAATTTGGCTAAAGATGAATCACTTTCTAGTGAAGATGTCCGTGAAGGTCTCGTCGCTGTTATTAACATTAAAGTCCCTGAACCACAATTTGAAGGTCAAACCAAAGGTAAGCTTGGTAACAGTGAAGTTAAGGGTATCGTTGATTCATGGACATTTAGCTTTCTTGATACCTACTTTGAAGAAAATCCAACGATTGCTAAAAAGATTTTACAAAAGGCTTTGGTTGCAAAACGTGCTCGCGAAGCCGCACGTAAAGCACGTGATTTAACTCGCCGCAAAACAGCTCTTGAGTCTACGGTCTTACCAGGTAAACTTGGTGACTGCGCCGACCAAAATCCTGAAAATACAGAATTGTTTATCGTTGAGGGTGATTCTGCAGGTGGTTCTGCTAAACAAGCTCGAGACAGACAAACACAAGCTGTTCTTCCTCTTAGGGGTAAAGTTTTAAACGTTGAAAAAGCACGACTTGATAAAATCCTCAATAACGAAGAAATTAAATCCCTTATTGCAGCAATCGGTTGCGGTATTGGCGAAGAATTTGATATCGCTAAAGCAAGGTATCATAAGGTAGCAATCATGAGTGTCGATGCTCAGGAGCATGTCTTTATTAAAGATAGCAATGGTGTCACTATGACAACTATAGGTAAATTTATTGACGAAAAACTTGCGAAACATGGTATTGATACAGGCAATGTTGATAAACTTACTGATGATCAACTTGGTGATGTTCTCTGCTTTGATGTTAAAACAAATAATGTTCACTTTAAGCCAATTAAGTCTATTATCAGACACCCACTTACAGAAGAACTTTTTGATATTAAAACAGCTTATGGTCGTTCTGTAAAAGTAACAGCAAGTCATAGTGTTTTCGTATATGAAAAAGATGAAATTGTTCTGAAAAAGGGTCGCGAGCTTCAAGAAGGTGATCTATTGGTAGCACCAAAAAAGGTGCGTTTACCAAATAATGCACCTGCAACGTTGGATCTTTTAAAAGAATTACATTCTGATCCTGAAACTGCTCAACAAGTATGGGTTCGTGGTGCAGCGGTAGAAGATTGGTATAAAGACCAAGTTCAACAAGAGTATGCCGATCAACCAGAGCTTACTTCACCTCGTGTTGATATTCCCGAAAACACACGAAATCGGCTATCAAGCTTAAGACGAGAAAGTGGCGTTTCTAATATACAGTTATGCCAAGCCATCAATATTAAACAACCAGTAACTTTTTATGCTTGGGAAAAAGGCACATCTCGGCCAACTATAGAAAACTTCAAGGCCTATGTTTCCGCTATTGGTGCCGACATTTCTGAATTCATTCAAGATGTCTTTGTTGGCAAAAGCAGACTAGAAAGAATCTGGGAAGAACAATATAAAGGTTCTCCTGCAAATCGTGTGAAAACATACGTTAGACTTTCTGACTTAGAGCCAACAGATCTAGAATGGTTTGGAACTCGAGAAGACCTATGCCTAACACCAGAGCATTATGCTGATCAACAAGTAAAAAGGTTCATTAATGTCGATTCAAATCTTTTGACATTACTTGGATTCTACTTGGCTGAAGGATCTTGCTCAGATCGCAATGGTATACGTCTTTGCATTGGCGATAGAAACCAAAAAATATTGCCTGAGCTAACTCAATTAATGGAATCAGTATTTGGAATAACACCTAAATACTATGATAATGCAGACAGAGCAGGCGAGTTAAAAATAGTTAACCGTATTGCAAGTATGGGATGGCAGAAACTTTTTGGATTTAATGGTGTTGATTCCATAACTAAAAAGATTCCTAATCTTATTTTCACTTGTTCCAATGAACTACGATTAGCATTCTTGCGTGGGTTCGTATTAGGTGATGGTCATATTGGGGAACAAGGCATCGCTTTCTATTCATCTTCACGAGATATTGCAAGTGGTATTCAATACTTGCTTTCAAGCTTTGGTATCGTTGCATCCATATCTCAAAATGAACCTACTGGTGTCCCAACACAGATACGAGGTCAAGACTGCTTGACTAAACATACTAGTTGGACTTTGACCATTAATACCAGAGAAGATCTATTGAAAATTAAATCAATTTGGTCCTCTGCACCAAATGCTGATAAGTTAGATGGTAAACTCAATAGTCTCTATGCCAGTGGGCACAATCGTCAATTTATTGATATTAATGGCGACCTCATGGGTCTACCGATAAAATCACTTACAACCTGTGAGCCTTCTAATGGTAATGTATATGATTTTTCTGTTGAAGAAGACGAAAATTTTATCGCTGGATTTGGCGGCCTCTGCTGTCACAATACGGATGCTGACGTAGATGGATCTCACATAAGAACCCTTCTATTAACGTTTTTCTTCAGATATATGAAAGAACTAATTGAACGTGGATATCTTTATATTGCTCAACCACCACTATATAAAGTAAAAATTGGCAAGCAAGAACAATATCTCAAAGATGAAAAATTCTTTAAAAATTTCCTCTTTGAATGGGCATTTAATAATCTTACATGTATCTGTGATGGCAAAGAACTTGCTGCTACAAATTGGCAACAATTACTTGGTCAGCTTCAACGATATGAAGCAATCCTTGAAAAACTAGCATTCCAATTTAAGATTCCAGTCAACCACTGTCATCAACTTATTACATTTTTACACAAATATAGTTGGGATAAAGAAATCGGCGCTCAAGTCCTGCTTGAAGCACTACAAAATGAATTTAAAGAATATAGCATTGGCTATCAAAAACCTTCACCTTCACTTGATGAAAACATTATTGAAGATCTTACAACAGAAGGCTTCATTGACTTTAAGCATATGAGTCGCCTATGGCAAGTACCTATTGAGTTTTTCAGTGCAGAAGAAACTCTCAAAATGCTCACAATCCTGGAACCTCTTCTTATATTAGAAAACAACGAATATGAGCTTCAGGTGGCAGGTAAGGAACGTACAATTAAAGACCAGGGTATTTATAAGCTTACGCAAGCGATTGCTGAGATCAGTAAACCATACATGAACGTACAACGTTATAAAGGTCTTGGTGAAATGAACCCGGATCAATTATGGGAAACTGCTATGGATCCTAAAACTCGTATATTCCTTCAAGTTACTATTGAAGATGCTCTTGAAGCGGATGCTTGGTTCTCAACCTTGATGGGTGATGACGTTGCTGGTAGACGTAAGTTTATCGAAGAAAATGGTCAATTCGTTAAGAATCTCGACATTTAAGCTATTTAATTAATTCAAAAATAAAAGCCCCGAAATAATTTGGGGCTTTTATTTTTGAATGATCGTTGCGATATTTATTCACAAGTATCATCCACAGCAAGAACTCTTTGAACTACCATAAAGAGTCTCTAAAATGTTCTTAGCCTCTTTTAAACGAGCTTTATCTTCACCACTCAGGTGAGACCCAGCACGATTAATATAAAAATTAAGACGATCTATAGCTTGAGCCTTACTATCTGAAGCTTGCTTCAAACCTTTAGCAATACTTTCGGAAGAACCATCGAAAAAACCTTCTTTAGGATGCCATTTAGTTTCAATATCCTGAGACCAGTATTTACCTTCATTTGCCATGGTACAACCCTCCTTTTTAAAATGAACCAATAAACGATTTTATACTTTTATCCCAGTTACAATAGCGCTAGTTGCTGTTTTAGGATCGAGTAGAAGATTGCCCATCTTATCCAGTCTCAACATATATGTACCCGGTTGTTGCACAGTGAACAAAAATGGCATCGATTCACCATAAGGCACATTTGTTCGCTGTACTAATACTAGAACTTGGCCTGAATGATTAGTTCTATGAGCTAATGTTTCATTAGATAAAATAGACATATTCAATTCTGCTATAGGATAGTGAATTGGATGCGGAGCACCCTTATGTGCAGGATAAATACTCACCGTATATGGCACTGATGTAGCATTCTCAATCGCCAGTAAGTCTTCTGGCTCTTTTGCACTCACATTAACTATATAAACAAAAAACAATAACCCCATTAACCTTTTCATGGTAAAACCTCCATTTGTCCCATTTAAACCTTCAAATCCAAACCTGCTGATTTATTTCTAATATAATTATATAGTTTCAATTATTATCCACGCAAGAAAAGATTAATAATTAACTAAAAACCACTGAACTTAAAGCATATATTTAGGAAAAGTGGACAGATAAAGCTATGGCTGCTACTATTAAAAACAAAATAGAATAAAAAAATGATTGAAAAAAAATATACTGATTTAATTACAATTCCAGATCAAAGCACCATTGTAATCGGATTATCCGGTGGACCCGATTCAGTGTTCCTTCTTCACTTGCTCGCAACTGTACAATCAAAAAAACAGCTACGACTCATTGCTGCACACTTAGATCATCAGTGGCGGCCAAATTCTTACAAGGACGTAACATTTTGCCAACAAATATGTAATGGCCTTAATATTCCATTAATCATAGCTCAGGCTTCCAATATTACCCTCTCTCGCAAACATTCAGGATCACAAGAAGATCTTGGACGACAATTACGTAGAACCTTCTTTGAAAAATTAGCTCAAGAACATAATGCTGATGCTATTGCTTTAGCACATCATTTTGATGATCAAATGGAAACGTTTTTCATGCGTATGATTCGAGGAACGACATTAACAGGTCTTACTGGCATGGAAAAAAAGGATGGTTTATATTGGCGTCCCCTTCTCGATTTATCTAAGCAAGAAATTTTAGATTTATTAAATAAACACAAACTTAAATACATCATCGATCCAAGCAATCAAAGTTCTGATTTTTTACGCAATCGTATCCGTAACAATGTTTTACCTGCCCTTAAAAATTGTGATTCTCGATTTGAATCAAATTTTGAACGCATGCTTAAACAACTACAAGAAACAGAATTGTTTTTAGAAGAAACAACACAACAGGCATATGATACTATTGTACAAGACAATAACATATTAAATATCAAAGTGTTAAAACAAAAAAAACCTTTCTTACAAAAACGCTTGTTATTGCTGTGGCTTTATAAATCACAAATGCCTTTTACCATCTCAGAACGATTTATTAATGAAATCATAACATTTTTGATGCATGAACGGGGTGGATTTCACAAAATGTATGCTTCATGGGGCATTGAAAAAAAGCAGCACTATGCACAAATTAAGGCTATAAGCTTATCAGATAATTCGAATAGCTCTACATAACAAAACGCCAAAGCAATTCTTTAGCTCGAGAAATACCTATTCTTGGTGTCGCAATAATATCTGAATGTATCTTGTTATCAAGAATATATAACTCGCTCTCTTGGGTTATATCATGCATATTTAATTTTAGATCAATTGATAATGCTTGAGATAACTTTCCTGGTCCATTTGTTAACAAAGAATCTTTAACAAAATTTCTATTGTAACGCATCATATCGATACCATTTAGTGGTTTTATAGATCGAATTAAAACGGCACCAGCTTGATGCGGTTTTGCGTATGCTACGAGATTAATACAATGATGCATACCATAAGAAAGATAAACATAACTTGATCCAACAAGTCCAAACATAGCCGCATTACGTTTTGTTTTACCGCAATATACGTGACTAGCCGGATCATCAATAGATCCATAAGCCTCAGTTTCGGTTATAATACCACTTATTATCTGACCATCAATAATACGAACTAATATCATACCTAAAAGTTCCCGCGCCACCACTTGGGTAGAACGTTGATAAAATTTTCTTTGAAGAATAACCATAAAATTTAGTATAGTACTATATAAGTAAAAATTAATTAACTCAAAAAATTGAGCATTTATGAACCATAATGGTGCTTCTGAAAAATTTCATTCCAAATTTTGGTTCTGGTTTGTAATCGCTCTTTTGCTCAACTTAATCTTATTGTTCACTATTATATACTTTTTTGAAAACGCTCACCAGTGGAAGGACAAGAAAACAGAAAGTAAACAACCACCACAACCTCCGCGTATCATGAAAATGTATAAACAGAAAACAATAAATGCTCCTAAGGGTACAGCAAACAAACCTATACCAGCTGTTCCATCACAAAAACAATTACAACCCCAACAAACTCCCCCTAAACCTAAACAAAAACAAGATGCTGATAAAAAAATAAAAGAAGCTGAAACCACCCAAAAAAGTATAGTTCGCAAAGAAAATAATGAAAAAGCTAGCGCTCCTATAGCTCAAACACCTAAACGAGAAGACAAACCTATAAAGCGCGAACGACTTTATGAGCAAAAAGCAATCAATCCAACAATGCCATCACTTGCTGATATTGCAAATGGATTTTTACATCATCAAAAGCAACAAGAACAGCAGGCCGTTGGAATATCAAATGGAAACATCAATGGTGATTTAGCAATGATGAAATATGCATCATATTTTAAAACGCTGAAACAACATTTACAAACCGCACTCAATATCCATATGGGTAGACTTTCTACACAAGAACGTAACATGCTTATGCAAAAGCAATTACCACAATCAGTATTTTTCTTAGAATGGGATCGTAATGGTCAAATCATACAAATGCGATTAATACAATCATCGACCAATCCATTCCATGACTCACTTGCAAAAGATATTATTCTTTCTGCAATACCATTACCGGCAATACCGCCATCACTCAAGATAAATACGCTTTCGATTCCATGGGGATTTGGATTAACACCTGGACATACGAGCGATATGAATGCGGTACCAACTAGTTTCAATTACACGTAGCGACTGGACTTTTTTATCAATTCGTAGTTTTCTAATTATAATAAAAAAATTAAGAGTAAAGGGCAGCTTGTCGCATGGCTACAATCATTATTCTTGGTGGAGGTCTCACTGGACTATCTGCCGCATATCATCTTGAACAAAACGGCTTTTTTGATTACAAAATTTATGATAAAGAACCTAATGCCGGTGGTCTCTGTCGCTCTGTACGCCAAGACGGTTTTACTTTTGACTATACTGGTCATCTTTTACATATTAATGATCCATACATGGACCAATTCGTAGAAAAAAACATGGGTGGAAAAGCAGCATTTAACAAGATTGATCGTCGCTCTTTTATACAATCCTACAATATGTTAATCAAATATCCTTATCAAATAAATTTACATGGTCTGCCAAGCAACGTTATTACTGAATGCATCGAAGAATTTGTTAAGCGTAAACAATATATTAAAAATCCTAAAACATTTCATACATGGGTATTAAAACACTTTGGTGCTGGTTTTTCAAAACATTTTTTTACACCTTTTCAAACAAAACTTTTTGCTTATGATATTAAAAAAGTAACGCCATCCTGGACAGGAAGGTTTGTACCTCAAACCTCCCTAACACAAATGATTGATGGGGCACTTAATCTTAAAAAAGAAGAAAAAGTTGGATATAACTCAACATTCTTTTATCCAAAAAAACACGGTATATCCTATATCATTGATCAACTTACTCAAAATATACGCAATAAAGTTCAAACAGAATTCAATGTAGAATCTATCGATATACAAAATAAGATTGTTACATTTGCAAATGGTGATTTTGAACAATATGATTATCTAGTAAACACCATACCTCTTGATCATTTTTTACAAAAAATCATTGATCGCAGTACCACTAATTTTAAAACACAGCATAAAAACTTACTTTGTAATTCTGTTCTCAATTTCAATCTCGGTATTAATCGTGCTGATTTAACAAGTAAACATTGGATATATTTCCCAGAATCTCAATATCCATTTTATCGTCTTGGATTCCCACATAATTTTGCACAGTCCATGGCCCCTAAAAATTGTAGCTCATTATATGGAGAATGTTCATTTTTAGGTAATACTGATACTGAAACACTCTTAAAAAAGGCTATTGCAACAACTAAAAAACTTTTTGATATTCAGAATTCTGAAATTATCACGCAAAAAATTATATCCATCCCACGTGCGTATGTATTATACAATTTTTGGAGAGAAAAAAATTTACCAAATTTATTAGCACAATTAGAAATGCATGCCGTTAAATCAATTGGACGTTATGGTGGTTGGAAATATTCAAGCATGCAAGAATCTGTCTTGGATGGAAAACAAGTAGCACTAGAGTTGTTGTCACAGCTAAACCAACCAATCATTCCATCTACCACTTTCGAACAAGAGCCAGTTTTCAAATAAGGATTAACTATGCTTATTGATCAAAGAATAAAAGAATATTTTGAACGTAAAAAAGTTTTAGTTACGGGAGGAGCCGGATTTATAGGCTCTCATTTAAGTGAAAAGCTCGTTAATCTTGGTGCCAAAGTAACGATCTGTGATAACTTTTCAACAGGTAAGCTTGAAAACCTTGAAACAATCAAAAATGATATAACTCTTATCGAAGGCAATGTAACTGATAAACAAATTTGCCATACAGCAAGTAAACAGCAAAACGTTATATTTCATTGTGCAGCATTAGTTAGTGTTCCATTATCTATGGAAGATCCGAGTCGTTGTTTTGAAGATAACATTACAGGCCTATTTAATGTACTTGAATCCGCTCGAGAAAATAAAGTTAATAAATTGATTTTTTCTTCTTCTTCAGCAGTTTATGGCCCACAAGAAGAATCCTGTTTTGAGGAAATGGCGCCTAATCCAATTTCTTTTTATGGTACTTCAAAATTGGTTGGAGAAAGGCTATGCAATAGCTATGCCAATTATTTTAATGTGGCTACCATCTGTTTACGTTATTTTAATGTATACGGCCCTCGCCAAAGTCACGAAGGTCCTTATGCTGGTGTTATCGCTAAATTCAGAGAGCAGATGCGTAATAATAAACCTATTACCATCTATGGTGATGGTAAACAAACAAGAGATTTTATACCCGTAAGCGAAGTAGTCAGAGCCAACCTTTTATTGGCAACTCTGCCAAGAGAACATTTGAGTGGCCAGCCAGTCAATATTGCTTCCAATAAAACCTTATCCCTATTAGAACTTTATGAGCGTTTAAAAAAGGAATTTCCAGAATACAATCAAAAAATAAATTTCATGCCTGCTCGTGATGGCGATATCAAGCATTCCAAAGCTATGTGCAAACGCTTTGATTCTCTGCTTCAGCTAATGATATAGACAGCTTTGCGTAATTTGTCACTTTTGATACACTATTATCAAGAAAAAATTCAATAATAAATTAAGTAATTAAGATGGTTTATGGCAAAAAAAGATTATTATGAAATTCTGGGTGTCAGTCGTGATGCTTCTACAGACGATATTAAAAAAGCGTATCGTAAGCTAGCACTGAAGTACCATCCAGATCGCAATCCTGACAACAAAGAAGCTGAAGCCAAATTTAAAGAGGCTGCTACTGCATATGAGGTTTTATCCAAAGAGGATAAGCGTAAAAAATATGATCAGTTTGGCCATGATGGTGTTGAAGGTATGGGCGGTTTTGGTGGTCAGAGTGGCATGAATATGGATGATATTTTTGCTAATTTTGGGGATATTTTTGAAAATATCTTCGGTGGTGGAGGCTTTGGAGGCGGTGGACGCCAGCAACAACGCCCAACTGGTCCTATACCACAGCAAGGTCATGATCGTCATATTTCTCTTGCTATAACACTACAAGAATCCTATGAAGGTTGTAAAAAGGAAGTAGGATACTACCATCTGTACTCCTGTGAAATCTGCAATGGTTCTGGCATGAAAAAGGGCGCTACTGCAAAAACCTGTCCAAAATGTCTAGGTAATGGGCAAGTGCAGTATCGGCAAGGCTTCTTTATGTACAGCCAATCCTGCGGTGAATGTAAGGGGGAAGGATATATTATTTCAGATCCATGTGAATCTTGTAATGGCCAATCTAGAAAACAAAAATTCGATAAATTTACCGTCAATATTCCTAAGGGTATTTATAATGGCGCTGAACTTCGCATTGCTGGTAAGGGAGATGCCGGACTCTTTGGCGGTCCTCCTGGCAACCTATTTATTTCCGTTAATGTCAAACAAGACAAAAAATTCCAGCGTATTGAAGATGATCTAGTAACTACTGCAACTTTAACATATCCTCAGCTTGTACTTGGTGGCCAACTAGAAATAGAGAATATTGATGGCACAAAAGAGACTATTAAAGTCCCTAAAAGCTGCCCGGTAGGTAATAAAATCATTGTTCCTGGAAAAGGATTCGCACATATTCGCGGTCGTGGAAACGGTAATCTCGTCGTTATCACAGATTGTCATATTCCAAAAAAACTTTCCAAAGAAGCCAAGGAAGCCCTCAAACAATATGATGACATCATAGGCAAGGAAACTGATGAAAAGAAGAGCTTTTTCAAGATGTTCTTCTGAAAATAGCCCAATAAGAGCTTTCAGAAGGGGGCTTTGACGATTTTATACTATTCTTCTATACTTTATTTAAAGCTATAAATGGGCTTTTTTTAAGATAAATGATAATGGAGGTTATTATGAAAAAGAAATTATTAGGTATATTATTTGCAGCATTGGTTCTCCCAATGACTGGAATTAAAACAGTAAATGCTGGTTATTTAAATATGACAGCAAAAACAGCTATGTATTTGGGTAAAACTGCAACAAAAGGTACTACAAAAACTGTACAATTTATTGCAAAAGATCCTTATATGCGTGGTATAGCAACAGGTCTTATACTTTATGTTCCAGTACGCTGCGCAGTTAAAAGAATTGCTCAACCTGCAACAGAAATTGCATATACTGTAAAAAATGGTGTTTGTTGGTTTATTAAAAACCCTGTATGTACAGCTGCATTAGGTGCTGCTATTACGTATAAGCTTGTTAAATAACAACAATTAACGTTATTGAAAAGGCGGAGTATAAAAACTCCGCCTTTTTGTTACTTGCCAAAAATACATTCAATACTTATAATCGTTGATAGATTTTGATTGATATTTTGGGAGTATTTTCGTGAAGAAATTTTCAGTTCTTATACTAACCTTGTTAGTCGCTAATAATCTAAGTGCTCATCCATTTAGCCTTTCTAATGCTCAGTCTGGTGCTCGCAAATCGTTACAATTTATGGGTTCTGCTGCAGATGTAACTAAAAATAATGGCTATGAATTCGGTTCATATCTTCTCAAGCGCTATCATGCGCTCTCTCCAGATACAAGACAAGTTATAAGTTTTTCACTTCTTGTACCGGCGATATATTCTCTTTTTGCTACTATAAATGCAGATGTACAAGCTCAATCAAAAGACGGCACAGCCGCCATATATAAAAAAGCGGCCATTTTGCTTTCAGGTGTAGGCATTGGTATCGTTATGAAAATGCTTCTTGATAGCATAGCTGACGGTAAACTTGATGCTGTAAAGCTCATGATAAAAACCAAAAATGTCTTTGATCCAGGAATTGATGGCCAATAAAGGCTTTTGTGCTTTAAATCTCAATCCTATATACTTAATATAGGCAATACAATGATACATTTTGGTATATACATTTAATAGAGATAAACTTTTATGGATAAGATACTATGTTTTTTATTAGGGATTTTTGTACTCATAACCCCTACTATCGCTCAACCAATGACACAAGCACATGCTTTAGGCCAAGCATACTTAAATACACCGCCTGTAGTAAGACTTATTGTCAATGATACTGTCTTTTATGCGAGTAGCATTATAGGACTTGCAGCAGCTTATTCCCTTCTTCAAGAAATAAAAAAAGATAAAAAAAGCAAAAAAGCAATTATTGGACATTCTGGTCTTATTGGAAGCTCCGCTATTTTATGTTGTATAAGTTATCATCTATCAACACAAGCTAAGCTTGAAACACTCAAAGCATTGATTCAAGAGATTTTTGAGGAAAGAAAAAGCTTAGTTCTTAATCAAGCTAACGAAACAATAGCAAATATTAAGGCTGCAACACCTGCTTCTATTAAATGGACTGCCGGAGCAACAGCTAAATCAGCATTATGGGTATCAAGCTGGTTTAAACGCTAACCATTTTCTACTACACTAACACGACTTCCTGTTGATAACTTTTCAATAACAAAGTGTATTGGAAATTGCTCCTTAAGAGAAGCCAAGTGCGAAACAATGATTATTTTTGCAAAATCTTCCTGAATTTTGTAGATAGCATCCATAATATGCACAAGACCCTCTTCATCTTGAGAGCCAAACCCTTCATCAATAATCAGAGTTTGCAATGAAGTTCCTGCTCTGCGAGCTAATAGTTTGGATATTGCAATACGTATAGCAAAATCTATACGAAATGCCTCACCTCCGGAAAACATTTCATATGGTCGTAAACCAGCAGCATCAGAAATTTTGATGTCCAAGGTCTCTTTTGCACCGCCACCCTTCAAATCACGTAAAGACTCAATAAATATCTGAGCCTGATTATCCGTCAATCGAGATAAAAGCGTATTTGCTTCTTGTTCAATCTCTGGAATAGCATCTTCGATCAAAAGAGCTTGAATCCCATCCTTACCTAGTGCCTGTGCAATCGCTTTATATTCATCAATCTCTACATCTAAATGCTTTACAGCCTTTTTGCTGTCTTGTCCTTCCTTAGCAATAGCTTCAAGACTAGCATGCTCATTTTCCAAACGCCCTTTAGTCTGAACTAATTGTTCTTTTTCTTGTAATAATCCAGTAATTTGTTTTTGCACTTCTGCTTTGTATAACAGCAGTTGTTCTTTCTTTTTAGGCAAATCAACGAATTCTATTCGTTCTTTATCTAATTTTTGTCGCTCCGTACGAGACTCTTTTATAAGCCCACACAACATTTGAATACGCTCAAAACGTTCTGATTGTTGCTCTATTTGTTTGCTTAAATTTTCAAACAACTTGGTTTGCTCTTCTAATTTAGACAGTTTTTGTACAAGTTGCTGATGTTCATCTGCATTATAAGATAATTCTTGCTGTTCTTTTTCCACGGTTTGCAATTTTTTAAGTTCTTGTTGATAGGATAAATTAGTTTTAATACTATCCTCTAGCTGTAACTGTTTGAAGAGAATTTCAGCTTTTGTTAATTCAAGCTGTTGCACCTTAATAATTTCTACCGATTGAGCAGCCTCTTTGTGATACACTTCTTGTTCTAGCATAATTTTTTGCAAAGCATTTTCATATTCTACCAGCTTCATTTGATTTACTGATTGTTGCGTTGCTAATTCATGCAGTCTTTTCAGTTGTTGATGCTCTTCAGTTAGCATCGGTTTGAAACTTTCAATAAGTTTTCTCAACCGTGCCAAACGATGTTCAAGCCACTGTTGTCGCTTGTCGAGTTTAATTTTCAAAAAGCGTTTACGTGATGCAGATAAATTCTGTTCACACAATGGACAACTTGGATCATTGTCATCGTGTGACATTGCTTGCTTTTGAATTAACTGTTCACGCTCTTGATGTGCATTATTATACATAGGCACAAAACGTTGATAACCTTCTTTTTTCTTTTCAAATTTATACTGCAACGTTTCTTTGTTCTTCAATTCTACTGTTGCTTTATCAACTGTTGCACATAGTTCTTGTATCTTTTTGTTCTCTTGATAAATCAGCTTATTATTATATTCAGCTTTTTTTAACAGTTGCTCATATTGCGTTTGCTCATTAGCGATTACTAATTTAATTTTGCTAATATTTTCCTTTTTTTTGTGCGATTCTTCTTGAAATTCTGCTTGAATAATGTGTAATTGCTTCTGAACAAGTTCTTTATTTTTTAATATTTGCTCTTGCAGTAATAATTGTTTTTGCTGTTTTTTTTGTAAAGCAACAAGCTCCTTTTGAAGTTCTTGTTCTCGTTGTTTCAAAGCATCACTATCTTTACTATCAAGACGTACCCGATGCACACGTTGCCATTCTTGGCGCACCTGTTGCAATTGTTCTATATACACTTTTTCTTGCTTTGTTATTTGTTCTAATTTAACACCAATAACAGCTAGATGTTGTTCTTGAACATTATACTGCTGCTCTATTTGTTCATATTGTTTTTGTTTACCTTGTAAATCACGTTCTCGAATTTGCAACAAATCAAATTGTCGAGTCAATCCTGTTAGTTCTGCTTGTACTACAGGTATTTTTTCTAATTTACCGCCAATATGCTCTAAAAGTTTTAATGAGCTGTTTTGTTCATTTTGCAATTGTTTAATTTTATCCAAGGCTAGTTTTTTAAGAGTTTCGAATGTATCAAGTCCGAGAACAGATCCAAGAATGTCTTTTCGTTCTTTTGGCGTCTTTTTTGAAAATTCATTTGCTTGTCCTTGGCGTAAAAAGGCTGAATTTATATAGGTATCATAATCAAGACCGATAGTTGCTTCTATCTTATCTTGTGTCATACGAATAGTCTTTTCTGTCATCGAAACAAGGGTGCCCTCTTGATTAAACATACCAAAATCAAGCAACGCATATGGCTTACCATAATGAAAAGAAACTTCACGACGTATACGATAGCGATTGCCGTTAAATTCAAACTCAAAAATAACCACCATATTATTATTTCCAAGTCGTAAAAGCCCTTGATCAGCTTTTGGTGTTCCAGTTGCTTTGCGAGCTTGTCCCCATACTGCCCATGTTATAGCATCCAAAAGCGCTGATTTGCCATGTCCATTTTTACCCGATAAATAAATAAGGTTATATGAAGAAAAATTTATTTCCTGCAGTTGAGAACCATAACTCATAAAATTTTTCAACTGTAACCGTAAAGGAATCATATTACCTCGATACAAGATTAAAAAAAAACGCTATACTTGAAAAAAACCACACTATTAAAAAAGAGGATTTCATATGCATGGCTCGATTTTTAAAGTATATGACATTCGAGGCATAGTAGGAAGTGAACTTATAATAGAAAAAGTACATGAGCTCGGACGGGCATTAGCATTTTACTACAAAGAAAATCATCCTGTACTTACTACAGTTGCCATTGGACGTGATGGCCGCTCACACTCTACTGCCATTTTTGATGAATTATCCAAAGCATTTATCGACAGTGGAATTAACGTTATTAATCTTGGGATCTGTACAACGCCAATCATGTATTTTGCACAAGAAAAGCTTCCTGTTCAAGGTGGAATCATGATCACCGCCTCACACAATCCGTCAGAATATAATGGTTTTAAACTTATACTTAATAAACAATCTGTCTTTGGCGATGAAATCAAACGTATTGCACAGTATTATCAAGAACAACGCTTTTTGTCATCATCCCTTAAAGGATCTCTTATCAATCACGATTTAGTCATTGATTATGTATACTATTTGGTTGAACAATTTCCACAACTCGTTGGAAGTGATATTCATGCTGTAGTTGATTGTGCTAATGGCGCAGCCGGTAGTGTATTACCACTACTGAAAGAAAAATTTGAATGGACAAAGGTAAAATTAATTTATGAAACAGTCCTTGCTGAACCTCATCATCAAGCAGATCCAACAAAGCCAGAAAACATCATTGAGTTAAAAAAAGAACTTGAAAAATTACCTAATTACTTAGGTGTGGCATTTGATGGGGATGCAGATCGGCTGACTGCCATAACGGAAAAGCAAGTGCATCTGCAAGGCGATGAGCTTGGTGCTATCTTTGCGGCAGATATCAAAAAATATAATAAAAATTGCACTGTAGTAACGGATGTAACATTTTCTCATGTACTTCTTAAATGGTTTGATCTACAAGGAATAAATCATGTAACGAGTCGTGTTGGACATGCATATATCAAAGAGGCCGTAAAAAAGTCAAATGCGCTCTTGGGCCTTGAGCTCAGTGGGCATTTTTGTTTTACAGATAACTACTTTGGTTTCGATGATGGAATTTATGCCATGCTCCGATTATTTTCCCTACTTCTTTCTTCACAACAAATGTTACAAGTACACTACGAAAAATTTCCCCCTCGTTTTGGCTGCGCAATGCGTATACCATGTGAACCCAACAAACTTGAAATGGTCATGGAACACGTGAAACAGTATTTTTCCAAGGATAGTAATATCACAACATTGGATGGAATATGCGCCATTAGAGCTTATGGATGGGGCTCGATTAGACCATCTAATACAGAACCTGTTTTATCTTTGCGCCTAGAGAGTATCGATCAAAATACATTGATGCACATTAAAAAAGATTTTTATACAGCATTAAAAAAACACCTAGATACAAATGATCTTAAATACGCTTTTAAATTATAATTGAGGAAAGCTGGTGATAGGCACACACATACGACTTAATGATTCCCTTAATGAAGTAATCGAAAAAGCAACCCGCATAAATGTCCCCATCTTCCAAACATTCTTAATTAATTCTCGGGGAAAGCGTATAAGCGTTAAACCAGAAGAAATAAAAAATTTTGCCCAACAACAATCCAATTTCGATGCCATCTTTGTCCATGCTTCTTATTGGGTTAATCTTTCAAGTAAAGAATCACATGGTATGCGTGCTTTAGAAAAAGAGCTTAGCTTAGCTTTGCAACTTGGACTGAATCAAATCATTATTCACCCCGGAGCTGCCGTAGGCTTTGCAACCAAAGAAAAAGGCATTGAAATATTAACTCAACGCTTAAATAAAATTATCAAAAAACACCCCAATGTTATTGTATTACTTGAAAATACTACCCATGCAAAAAATTGTATTGGTAGTGATGTTAAAGATTTTGCCAGCGTATTAGATAAGATTGACCAACCTGAAAATATACAAATTTGCATCGATACTTCGCATGCTTATGGCTATGGGTATGATATATCTACCAATGAGGGTCAAGAACTGTTTCTTCGAGAACTGGATAATGCTGTTGGACTTAATAAGGTTGGATTAATTCACTTAAATGATACCTCAGAAGAATTGGGTAATAAAATTGATCGTCATGCTGTACCAGGAACCGGTAATATTGGCGATGAGGCGCTTAAGAAATTCATCAACCGTGATATATTAAAAAATATTCCTATTATTTTAGAACTCCCTGTAACTCAAGAACAGGAAGAAATCGATACTATAGAAAAAATAAAACGTTGGAGAAATTATGAATAAGAACATAGCTATTAACGGCTTTGGCCGTATTGGTAAAAATTTTTTACGCGTACTATTAGAAAATAAAAATAATAACCTTCAACCTGTTGCTATCAATGTTGGACCTGGTGTATTGGAACATACTGCCTATAGTTTCAAATATGACACCCTCTTGGGCACTTTCAGCGGTGATGTCCACATGGAAGATGACTATCTCATTGTTAACAAACATAAAATTAAGATCCTCAATATTCTTGATCCAAAATATTTACCTTGGAAAGATTTAGATATTGATTGGGTTGTCGATGCCTCCGGCCAATTTACTAAACGCGAACTTGCACAAAAGCATCTTGATGCTGGTGCTAAAAATGTTCTCATTACTGCTCCAGCACACAATGAAGATGTTACCATCATCCCAGGAGTCAATGATACCATGTATAAACCAGATAAACATAAAATTGTATCTTTGGGCAGTTGCACAACAAATGCCCTTGCACCAATGCTCAAAGTACTTAATAAAAATTTTGGTATTAAAAATGCAATATTTACAACCATTCACTCATATACTAATTCTCAAGTTCTTTTAGATATCGAAAAAAAACAATATCGTGATTCCCGCGCAGCAGCACTAAACTGTATACCAGGAACAACCGGTGCTTCAAAAGTTATTGGTAAAGTTATGCCTGAATTGGACAGTAAAATAGTTGGATCGGCACTGCGCATTCCTGTAGCCAAAGTATCTCTTCTCGATATTGTTTTTACTGCGGAAAAAGAATTTTCTGTTGAATCAATTAATCAAGCTTTTAAACAAGCCAATAATCATATTATTGGCTATAGTACAGAACCACTTGTTTCTAGTGATTATAACTGTGATTCTCACTCGGTAGTTCTAGATAGCCTTATCACACAGACTCAAGATGGCCTAGGCAAAGTTTCAGGTTGGTATGATAATGAGTGGGCTTATTGTAAACGATTAAAAGATTTCTTACTTGGAGCATAACTTTTGAAGAATTTTTTTTGTACTATCCTGCCTTCTATAACTAAAAAAACTTCAAAAATTAGTAAATCAAAATAAACTAAATACAATGGAATTAATACATAATACAGCCATAGGATTAATATGCAAAAAATCTTATCACAACTATTAATCAGCTTATTCCTATTTCCTTTTTTTGCTCAAACAATGATACAACAATCAATAAGACAAACAAATCTTGAAATACGAAAAAAAATTTATGTCACTCATGGCCAATCATTTTCGATTAGTTTCCCATTGCCTGAGAATTATTCTCCTGAAAATGATGATAAACACAGCACATTAATATATAATTTATCCCGTAATAAAAGATATATAATAAGAGACTTACCGGCGAATATATCTATGAGCCAAAAATTAATTGCCGAAGATTCTAGCTCAATTACATATTCTAGATCTGGGTATTCTACACTCCTTTATCAAATTACCTTGATACCAGACATTAAAGGTCGCTAGAACCATTTGCTTCTTTTTTATCCAAATAATGTTTACGCCACCATGTAGCAATGATAATCACTGAAATAAAGATCGCAATGGCAATATAAAATTCAGTAGTTAGAATATCTGACAATTTGTTAAGGGTACCTATTTTTTGTCCTGCAAATGCGTAAATATAGGAACCAGGTAAAATACCAATCATTGTCGTCCAAAAAAATGTAAACCACGTTACTGTGGTTATTCCCGCCGCAAAAGCAACTACAAAATAAGGGAAAATAGCAGTAAGCTGAATTAACAAAAGATAACTTGCTCCATGCTTAGAAATCATTCTATTGAAACGTTTAAAGCGTTGAGAATATCGATTCTGAATGCGCTTGCCAACTATATGACGTACAATGAGAAAAATTATCATCGATGCTGTTACGGCTGCAATTTGAGCATAGATCATTCCCCAAACAAGACCAAACATAAATCCGCCAATAAGTGTCATAATGCCTGGAACTGGCAAAGAAGATAGTGCAAGCAAAATGTATGCGAGCAAGTATAAGGCCACTGCACTCATATAATGATGTTCTACCATACCCAAAAGAAATGCTCTGTGGCTTTGAATATTAGCGAGGGTAAAAACATGTCTAAATTGAGTAAAATATATTATGATTCCAACAGCTAAAATTACTAATATCAGCCATATGATAATTTGCCTTCGTACGGCCTTTCTATCCATTTCTATCCTCTGTTAATAATTGAAACTTCTTTTACTAGCTGTAACAATTTTTCTTACATTATAACTAGATCTTAGAGAAAAACTTCACAAATGTGCTGTTGTGGACTATAATCTGAATAACATGAAATGTTTACGCAGCAATAATGCAGGGCCCATAGCTCAGTCGGTCAGAGCAGTCGGCTCATAACCGAAAGGTCCCAGGTTCAAGTCCTGGTGGGCCCACCAGCTTTAAGAAATTTTCTCCTCTTCAAAAAGTAAGCGCCAGAAAAGGAACAGCTCATGGCAGAAAACAATAAGCACTTCAAGTCTCTCATTGATTTAGTTACATTTGATCAAAAAGCATTTGAAATTCAAGCGGCAATTACTAAAGAACGCACAGCAATGGCTAAAATTCAAGATAGTATTTCTGCTTTACAAACTAAGGTTAATGTAGAAAAAGAAATTCTTGATCAAGCACATCGTCTAGTAAAAAAACATGAATTGGAAATGAAAGAGCTTGATGAAAAAGAAAAACAAAAATCAAAACAACTCAGCATTGTAGAATCAGATAAAGAATATAAATCAATCAAAAAAGAAATTGATTTTCTTAAATCTCAACAACATGAATTAGAAACTACACTTGTTGATACCTGGAATAAGCTAGAACAAGCACAAAAAAAAGTAGAGCTAGTACAGGCTGAAACTGGTACACAAATTAAAGAACTTGAACAAAGCTTAGAAAAACACCAATTTGTATTAGCCGAAATTGAAAAAAGTGCCGCTGTCTTGGCATCCGAACGTCGCCCACAAGAGGAAGGCATTCCTCCCGAATGGCTTGAAAAATATAATATGATTCGACAACAGGACACCAATCCTATCTCCTATGTTGTTCAAGACACTTGCAGCTCATGCTTTTATCCTTTAACTTCTCAAGATCTTCTTAATTTAAAACAAAAAAAGCTTATTCAATGTCGAGAATGTTATAGATTTCTTTTTAGAAAAGAAGATACTGCTGATGAGACACATTAAACAGCTTAATTTATTTAACCACTCTGGACATACAACCAGTGAAATGGGTAATAAACAAGTAGATTCTACCCCATGGGTAATGTTTATTGATGGCGCTTCTAGAAATAACCCAGGTCCCTCTGCGGTGGGCATTCATATTCTTAAGGATGATACTCCGATTTTAAGCAAGGGCTTTCATACGGGTATTAAAACAAATAACCAAGCAGAGTATCTTTCACTAATTATTGGTATTATGTTACTTCAAGAACTAATTAAGCCATTTGATCGAATTGAAATATATGCTGACTCGCAACTATTAGTCCGACAGATGGAAGGTATGTACAAAATTAAAAATGAAGCACTCAAACAATATGCCCAATGTGCACAACAACTTCTAAAGCCATATAATTATACAATTCAACATGTATTACGAGATAAAAATAGTATCGCAGATGCACTTGCAAATAAGGGATTAGATAAAAAAATCTTACCCACACATTCAATCATTGAACAGCTTAAAGATTATGATATCATACTTTAAGCTTATCCTTTTTATTTTTCCATTATACCTCTTCTGTCCACCAAACAAAACATATGTTAAAGTTTTACTTACTGAAATAACGCCTCATAGTGTTAAAACACTTAACATTTCTAGCTCTCATGGCATAATTGTTGATACAAAGGAAGATGGCCACACAAAACGATCTTATTATTTTAAAAATTCAGTACCACTACAAATTGATCATCAAACCGTTTTTCTAAACAATAAAAAAATTAAAACACAACATCCAATTAGAATCAATGCATTTGATGGTCATATACGATACAACCATGAAAACTATTTTGGTACATTTTATATTCTATTTCATGACAAAAAAATTTATTTAGTAAATAAAGTAGAACTTGAAGATTATATATATTCTGTATTACGTACTGAAGGATGGCCTGGTTGGCCATTAGAGGTTAACAAAGTATTTGCAATTACTTGTCGATCTTACGTTATTAAAAAAGTGCTTGAAGCACGTACCTCAAAAAAACCTTTCCACATTAAAAATTCGAATGCTCACCAAACATATCGCGGTATACGTCATAACAATGTACACAAACAAGCTGTTGATGAAACTGCAGGTATTTTCCTTGGTTACAAAAATCAACCAATTGCAGCCATGTTTGATTCTTGTTGTGGTGGTATCTCTCCAGCGCAAATCAATGGTTCGTTAGCTGGCGTTGATTTTAAAAAAGCACCATATTTAGCCAGAAAACAAATCTGTACGCATTGTAAAAAGTGCAAAATATTCCATTGGGGGTTTGAGTTACCTCTCAAAGAATTTGAACATCGATTTGCAACGATTGTCTCAGATCTTGAAAATCTAACCAATATTACGATTTCTAAAGTTGATAATGCTGGACTTGTTCACAAACTTACGCTGCATTATGGTAATAAAAAAATTAAGGTTGTTGAAGGCAAAAAACTTTATTCTTTATTTACAGAAGTAAAAAGTTCTGTATTTACCATCACCAAAAAGAAAGATAATCTCGTTATTAAAGGTCAAGGTTATGGCCATCATCTAGGTCTTTGTCAATGGGGAGCTTGGCAGATGGTTAAAGATGGCTGGAACTATATCCGTATTCTGCACTTCTTCTACCCAGGAACAACTTTTATGCAACTCAAAGATAAAGAGTCTGAAAAAGAAAATAGTTGAATTTACAAAAAAAGTAATTTATGGAGCTTTCGGTTTACCGAAAAGCTCCATAAATTACAATACGATTTGATAACTGGATATTTAATTGTTTCCTAAAACTACGATTATCGTCAACGACTCCCCCCTAAAGGAGGGAGCTTGCAGCTAAGGAATTAACTTGCTGCAATAGGCCCGTTGACTCGGGCCCAG
>Ga0155577_103_pt1 | contig 72680 bp, 81 predicted proteins | sample RifCSPhighO2_12_FD_107234 | JGI IMG/M metagenome (GOLD analysis project Ga0155577, IMG submission 107234) | candidate division TM6 bacterium RIFCSPHIGHO2_12_FULL_36_22
ACAAATCTAAATTCTTTTTGATCAATAGTTGCCTTGAATGTACCTTCATCTATTGTAATTTGTGGAAGGTTTAACTTACTAAAATCAGCTTTACCACTGAGAGTAATATCTGGAATTTTGGTTGCAAGGTTTTTGATGTCATCAACTTTTTGCACCATAAATGTTACATCAGTAAGTTTTACACCATTGAATGGAGGTTGTTTAAATTGTGGTGCTAATAATCCTGCTTCAACTTCTGCGATAGTTCCAATTACATTTACACCTTTAGTCATAGGCAGATTCAAGTCAGGGAATGTTGTTGTAGGAAGATCTTTAGTAGTGAAAATAAAATTAAGATTTTCAAATACAAGATCACCAAGCGGTAAACCGGCCATTACAGGAACGGCTTGACTTACTTTCCATGGAGTAGAAAGGGCAGCAAGTGCTTTAGGATCTTTAACAAAAGCGTATTTTTCTAATGCATCAAGCACCTCATGTGATGGAGGTGAACTAATTTTTAATGCAAGATCGTAGCCAGTAGGTGATTTATCAAGAATAATAGTTCCATATACTCCTACATTAGTACCAGGAAGCTTAGTAAGACCAGATATTTCTGCATTATCAAGTGATATCTTATTAGTTTGTACGCCAGCCTTAGTTCTTATTTGTAGAGCACCAATTTCAAGATCTTTAAATTCTGTTGGTATACCCGATACTTGAGCAAATGGTTTAATGGTAAGTGGTTTAATTAAGATGCCAGTAAGTTGAGCAGATGTTGTTGATGCTCCAGCTTCAACTCTAACTTCAATTTCATCAACATCTAAATACTGTTGTAATTGTGCTGGAACAGGAATTACTTGATGAATAGTTGTAACAATTGAGAATTTTTGTGTTAGTGGATTTGCTGTTATATCAAGTTCAACAAGACCTGCAGCAGCTTTAAACGCTGCCTTCATATTGAGTGTGCCGACTTTGTCAATTGTAGCATTCAATGGTACAGCACCAAGTGATGGTACACCAGGGATATTGATTGGTAGACTGGAAAGATCAGCAATTCCTTTTAGTTTTATGACAGGTAAATTGCCTGGTTTTATTTTTTTAAGTTGAGTAATGTCTAATCCAGACATATCAATATTAAGATCTTGGAAGTTGATATCTGCAAGAGGTGATGATGCAAGCTGTGGTATTAATTGTGCAAAGTTAAGCTTAGGAAGTTGTCCACCCAAGTTGAGACCTGGTACCAATGCACCAAGTGTAGGAGGCTTACCAACGCTTGGCGCATTAATTCCTGGAGTTGATGGAAGATCTGCAACAAGACCTGCAAGTGCAGGACCGCTAATAGTTGGTGTTTGAGGTGGAATAATACTCAATAGCATGGTTGGAAATTTAAGATTGGCTAAAGGACTATTTTTTAATCCTGGAATTGCTTGAGTAATATCAAAATCTGGTGGTGTGAGCGATATCATTGTGAAATCACTTAATTTTATACCCTGGAATAATTCTGCAAATGACGTTGGAACTGGAGCGCCAGGTTTTGGAGGCAATTTAAGAAGAGCATCAACTGTTACACCATTAAGAGGATCAATTACTAGTTTGCCAGCAATACTGAAATCAAATCCTGTTGGCGCAGCTTGAAGGCCTTGAGCAAAATCAACATTAACCATAAGATGTGCGTTACCCAATGACCCAATATTTGGGATTGTAATTCCTTTTTTACCAGGAACTTGAATATCCATAGCAATGCGAGTTTGTGAAATGTCACACGATACGGATGCAGTTTTAATACTTATTCCAGCAGGTAAAGACATTTGAGAAAAATCGCTTGTGCCAGCAATATGCATGGATGGAATTTCTTGTTTGAGAGCATCAAGATCTTTTACTTTTTGGATACTGAAAGTAACGTCTGTGAGAGTGATGTCATTGAGAGGTGTTGATACAAGTTGAGGTAAAATAATACCAGCATTGAGTTTTTCAACTTCGGCAAAAATGTTTACAAATGGGTACATTGTTTGGTTAAAAATATTACCAAATTGTCTTATGGGAGTTGTAAACTCAAATTGAGTGAATACGAGAGTTAGTTGTTTAAATACTATATCACCTAATGGTTTACCAGCAAGTGATGATATGGCTTTACTTGCTTTCCATGGTGTATACATGTCCTGTGGTAGTCCAGGAAGTGTTGGTGGTACGCTTACTTTAACAGCGAGTTGATATGAACCATCTTGTTGACGGACTGGGTTAAGCATTGCTTCAACAGGAGTATCAAGAAGTTGAATGACGCCGGATATTTTTGCATTTTCAACAGTAATTTTTTTGGGTTCGCCTGCTTTGAGCTGTGTTGAAATTTCCAATTGTCCCATTTCAATATTTTGCAATGGCTCAGGAGCGCCAGATATGTAAGAGAATGGTTTGATAGTTACCGGTTGAATAATTTTGCCTTTGAGTTCTAAATTTTTTGGATCTGCATCGATAGAAAGTTCGAATTCAACATCACCGATAACAGGTATTGTTAGCTTTTGTTGAGTTAGGATACTAATCGATACTTTGTCTGCTGCAGTTTGTGCATTTGGATTTGCAACAATAGATATATTAACAGAACCGGTTGCGGTTTTAATTGGAGTTTCCATTTGAAGTATTCCATCTGTACTGAAAGATCCCGATAATGGAAGATTTGAAACATCGCCAAGGTTTTGCAAACTAGTAATTCCAGATAAGTCTGCATTACCAGCGAAAATAACTTGAGTTTTATCGAAATTAGTTAGTGAATAAATACCTTGTGTAACAAAATGAATGTCATTAAATGTGACATTGCGCAAAGGTGATGCTGCAAGCTTTGGCATGAGTGTATTAAAACTAAGTTTTTTAACACTGCCTATAATGTTAATACCTTTTAATATTTTAAGATTGAGAGTTGTATTGACGTAGTCTACTGGTGAAATAATCAATGCCAGTGAGTCAAAGGTTACATTAGCGATTGATGTACTTTGTAGTGTAGGAATAGCTTGTCCAACAGACCATTTTGGTGGCATAATTACAGTCAATATATATTGAGAAGAACCGCCAATAGAAACAGATCGAAGTTCTGCTTGAACTGAAGTATCAAATATTGAACTATTACCAGAAATAACAAGTGACGTTTTATTATTATTATTTGTTTGGGTTTTGATAATAAGATTATGAAGCTCTATATTTTGAAGACTAGAAATTGGACTATTTGCAAAAGGTTTAAGTGTTGTAGAATCATCTACTTTTGCTTCAATATCAAATTTTTCAGTTTTGCTATCATAAAGTGCATCAAGTTTTGCTTGAACAGAACCAACTACAGGGAGAGATACGGATACAATTCCCTGGAGAGTCATTGCTATAGAAGTGCTTTGTTTTATTGGTTGGACATTTGCAGCAATATCAATGTTAGCTTTGGAAATGTTACCAAATCCTGCTAATGAGATTGAATTATCAATAGGGAGTGAAGCTTGTAACTTATTTGGAGCAAGATTGATTGTACCATTCAATGTTCCAAAATTGATAGGTATATTTTTAAAATTAAGCTTGGAAAGATCTACAGATCCAGATAGTTGCATTGAAGGTAATTGTTTTTTGAATTGATCAAAACTATTAAGATTTTGAATAGAAAAATGAGCATTATCCATCGCCATTTTACTTAAAAGACTATTTTCAAATGCTGGTTGCAATAGATCTAAACTTAGATGAGCGATATCACCAAATACATTGATACCAGGAGATATTTGTTGTGGTTGAGTTTTTCCATTTACAGTAATTTGTTCTGTTAAAGCAGCAGAAGAAATTATAATTTCTGATCCTGAAATTGAAAGATTACCAAATGATGTTCCCGCAATTGCAGGGATTAATTGCCCCATAGTAAAGCCAGTTGGCAATGGTATGTGCATAACAATATCATAACCATTGTCATTTTGTTTCATAGTAAATGATGCATTGAATTTGTTTCCAAGAAGGTTTATATTTCCTTGAATGGTAAGGGTAACATTACCTGGGATGGGTTCACTTTTTTCTGGTGGGGTAACAATTTCTATATTACTTAAAGTAAATCTTTTAAGACTACTCATGGCTGAAGGTAAGTTGGAGTAAGCAAATGGATTTATAGAGGTTGGTTTAGAAACTGTTCCAATAACTTGGTTGCCAACTTGGCTTATTGTATATTCAAATTCGCCAAACTGAGGCAAGGTTACAGTGTATGATTGTTTGTCTTTTGCAAATATTGATAATGATATAAAAAACAGAGAAAAAACAAAGAATCTTACAATATATTGTTTCATGCTTCACACCCTTATAATAATAGGTATTTTCTTTTTTTTTAAAGCTAGAAAATTAAAAATTCAAAGTAAATATTTTTAATTAGAAAAGCTAGCATTGAGCTCTGAGAGCTCTTTTGTTATTTTTGCTTGTCGAAGCTTATTATATTGACGTTGGGTGGTTTCAAGTAGATCAATAGCATTTCTAGTTGCACTGTCCATTGATTGAAAACGTGCAGCCTGTTCAGCATATAAAGATTGGAAAAGACATAGTTGAATAGAAGCCTGAATGTTTTGTAAACATAATCCTTGTAAGATATTTTCGATTGGTTCTTCCCAAACATATTGGTTTAAATCTTGGGGCTTAGAATCTTTTATTGTAGTTGGAAAGATAATACTTTTTTCTGGTACCTGGTTAAAAAAACTATGACTGATATTGCGAAAAACTATAATTTTTTTGTATTTATACAGATTGTTATATAAGTAATCTGTAAGCTCTTGTGTCATCGATCCAAGTGAACGTACTGTAAGATTTTCAAATTTTTTTATTGCGGTTATATCTTTTTTGTTAGCGAATTCTAATGCCTTACGGCCAACCAGAATAAAGTCATATAGTTCTTTATCATTTGTTTCATAGTGATTGCGAAAATAGCGAAAAAGCATAGTATTAAATGTTCCACACAGACCTTTTTGTGAGCCAACTAAAATGAGTAATGTTTTTGTCTTGCCATCAGTATGTTCAAATTGTGGTGTCCAATCAGGAGCTCCATGTTTGATCAAAGCAAATAAATTAGACAAACTTTCTTGATAGGACTTGAGGCTTGCTTCTTTTGACCGTAGATTGGTATGATTAGACATAGCGATCAAACGCATTGCATGCGTCATTTTTTTTGTGGTTTCAATCGCTTTGATTCGTTGTCTAATTTGAACTAACTGTGTCATAGTTTCTCTTTTTGATTATTGACGCTTACATTAGCTTATTATTTTTTTAATACAAACGCTATACTCACAAGAGAAAGTATAGCAACAGCTCTAAAGATGCGAATATGCAGATAATTATTGATGGTTATAATTTAATTAAACAGTTGTTCAATGTCAGTAAAGTTTCTGAAAAAAAAAGAGACAGTTATATACAGCAACTGATCAGTAGGGCAAAGGCTAAAAGCCATACCCTTGTTATTGTATTTGATGGGGGTTCGTATGGCTTTCCAACACAGGAGTATCTGAATGGAAATTTGATTATCTATTCTGGTTATAAAGAAAGTGCTGATGATGTTATCAAAAAGTATGTATCTGATAATCGACATCTTGATCTTTTAGTTGTTACGTCAGATCGTGAAATACGAAACTTTGTACACAATCTTGGAATCGAAACGCTTGATTCTCTTAGTTTTGATAAATTATTTTCTCAAGAGACAACTGCAGAATCACAAAAACTCCGTATGACATCCAATGCTCGCGTCACTAAAATAAGTACTGATAAGAACAAAAAACTTGATGAGCTTATGAAACAAGTAACAGATGTAATGGATAAGGTTGATGAACCCAAAGTATTTCGTGAATCAAGAGCCCATAAGCAATCCAAGAAAGAAAAAAAGAAACAAAAAAAGTTATCAAAATTATAAGGTCATATTATGAAGCATGAGTATATATATGGAATTGACGATATTCCAGCCATGGTCGAAAAATTAAAGCCTCTATTTGATCGTGCTAATATTGTAACGTTAGAAGGGCAATTAGGTGCAGGCAAAACAACACTCGTTAAACAAATACTCAAAGCCTATGATATTAAAGAAGATATAACGAGTCCAACCTTTACCTATGTTAACCAGTACAAGACCAAAGATGGGCGTACCATCTATCATTTTGATCTTTATCGTTTAGATGACTTGGAACATTTTTATTCGGCAGGCTTTGATGAATATCTCTATAGTTCCAATAGTTTATCTATTATTGAGTGGCCTGAACTTATTTTGCCTTTGGTCAAAGAAAATGTATGTAAAATTGAGATAGAGCACGTGAGTGCGGATAAACGACGTATGATTGTAGAATGCAACCGATAGCTAAAAAAGCTTTTTGGCGTAATAAAATAATCAATTTAACAATAAACCCCGCTAATTGAGCGGGGTTTATTGTTAAATTTTATAATTATCTAAATTATTGTCTTTTTAAAGTAAGGTTAAAAATTGAAAAGTAAAGTCATTATTGTTCCTTTAATATCGACAATTAAGGAGCATTGCAGATAACGAGACCATATTTTTGAAGAAAATCGAGGAAAATGCTGATTTAGAGTTGAAATACATGAAAAAAAACAATATCATATACTATGGAAGCAAAGTTTATATTGAAATTTTGGCGAGATTCCCGAGCGGTCAAAGGGGACGGACTGTAAATCCGTTGGCTCAGCCTTCGCAGGTTCGAATCCTGCTCTCGCCACCAGTTTAATATCCCAAGCTATTTTAAGCTTGTCGAGCAGAAAAATTTCATATATAGTCATATGTGTGTTGAGCACAGCATTTGAAATTACCTGCGGGAATAGCTCAATGGCTAGAGCGACAGCCTTCCAAGCTGTAGGTTGCGGGTTCGAGTCCCGTTTCCCGCTCCAAAAAGCCTTGCTAGCGTAGCTCAGTTGGTAGAGCAGCTGATTTGTAATCAGCAGGTCGCTGGTTCGAATCCAGTCGCTAGCTCCATTTTTTATCTTCAAAATTAAAATATTTTTGTTGTTTTTTTCCTATTTTGCTTTACAATATTACTATTGGGGTCATTAAACGCTGGGATTGAGAGTGCCCACGTAGCTCAGCGGCAGAGCACTTCCTTGGTAAGGAAGAGGTCACCGGTTCAATTCCGGTCGCGGGCTCCATAAAAAAAGGTGAGAATGTCTAAGCGTAGGTAAGTGGATGGTTTGGTCTTTTACAGTACTCACAATGAGGAAGGCCAGTAGCTCCAACGGTAGAGCAGCAGACTCCAAATCTGCGTGTTGGGGGTTCGAATCCCTCCTGGCCTGCCAAAAAAGAAAAGTAGTGATCAAGTTGTTAAATGTTTGTGTATTTTTTATCTAACTTTATTTGGGTAGTAAATAATGAAAAATATTGGCCAATATCTAAAGAGCGTACAAAGCGAATTATCCAAGGTTACGTGGCCAGGATTTAATGAGTTTATTGGCTCAACAATTATCGTTCTTATTTTGATTGTATTATTTTCAATGTATTTTGCTGTATTGGACTCTAGTTTCCAGTGGGCAGCAAAGTCGATTTTTTCCGGTCAACTATAGGTTTGGGTAAAATTAGGGTGCTAGGGCAACGATAGAAATGAAACATTGGTATGTAGTCCAGGTTTATGCTGGATATGAAGAACAGGTTAAAGAAGATATAAGTCGGCGCATTGTAAAGGATGGGCTTCAAGATTTGTTTGGGGACGTATTAGTTCCTTCAGCAAAAGTGAAGAGTTTTTTTGCCGTTGAAGATGCAAAGGATGAACGTCTTTTTCCTGGGTATGTTTTGGTGCAAATGGAATTAGTTCCAGAAGCTATTCGTCTTGTAACTTTATCACCACGTGTAATGCGTTTCTTGGGTGGTAAAGATCCAGTACCTCTATCTCAGCAAGAGATAGATCGAGTTATTTCTAATATTCAAGGTGATGTAGTTGTTTCTTCGCAAGCACCAGAGTTTGCAGAGAATTCTGAAGTTGAAATTTCTGAAGGTCCGTTTGCAGGCTTTATTGGCAGAGTGGAAAAAATTGATAAAGAATCAGAGCGATTAACTGTTATGGTTAGCATTTTCGGTCGTCTTACGCCGATTGAGTTGGGCTTTGACCAAATAAAACGATAAATAAAAATAGGTTCATAAGATATGGCAAAAGATATTAAAGCGAAAATTAAGTTACAAGTTGCTGGTGGTAATGCAACCCCAGCCCTCGGTTCTTCATTGGGCCAGTACGGGATAGGCATCATGGACTTTTGTAAACAATTTAATGCTCAAACTGCTGATAAAAAGGGTCAAACGATTCCTGTTATCATTACTGTTTATACAGACAGAAGTTTTGAGTTTATTGTTAAGACGCCACCGGCAGCAGAGTTGATTAAAAAGAAAATTAATCTTCCTAAGGGTTCAGCTCGCCCTCATGATACAAAGGTTGGTAAGATATCATGGGCAGATATTGAGGATATTGCCAAAGTTAAAATGGAAGATTTGAATGCTGTAGACCTAGATCAAGCGAAAAAAATTATTGCTGGATCTGCTCGCAGTATGGGCGTCGAAGTCGTTGATTAAATAATAGAGGCAAAAAGTCTATGGCAAAGCACGGAAAAAATTATCAAAATGCAAGAGGGAAAGTAGAGGAAGCTGTTCTTTCTCCTATGCAAGGATTTGAAAAAGTTAAAGATGCATCATTTGCAAAATTTGATGAATCGATTGATGTTGATGTCAATTTGGGTATCGATCCAGCAAAAGGCGAACAAGTAGTTCGTGGTTCAGTGGTTTTACCGCACAGTTTGGGTCGTAAGGCTCGTGTTGTTGTGTTTGCAAAAGATAAGTATGCAGAACAAGCTGAAGCGGCTGGTGCTGATGAGGTTGGTTCTACTGATCTTATTGAAAAAATCGCTGGAGGTTGGCTTGATTTTGATTATGCCGTTGCAACACCAGATATGATGGGTGCTGTAGGTAAATTGGCTAAAGCATTGGGCCCTAAAGGATTATTGCCAAATAAAAAATTGGGTACTGTGACTTTTGATGTTGGTCCAATTGTAGAAGATTTAAAAATGGGGCGTTCGTTTTTCAAAAATGATAAAACAGGCATCGTTCATTTTGCAATCGGAAAAAAATCATTTGCTGTTGATAAGTTAAATGATAATCTACAGGCTTTTTTCAAGGCATTGATAAGTGCTCGGCCAAATACAGCTAAAGGTAAATACATTCAAAAAGTATCTATCTCATCAACCATGGGTCCTGGTGTTAAGATTGATTGTGAAGATCTTCTAAAAAGTTAAAAGCGCAAAGGTAAGCAAGTGAATCGTCAACAAAAGGAACAAGTTATAGAATCATTGAGAAATGATTTTCAAAACAATCCATCTTCATTTGTTGTTGGTGTAAAGGGTCTAACCGTTTCCCAACTCGAAGCGTTGCGTGGTGGGCTAAGAGAGAAGGGTGGTAAGCTTAAAATTGCTAAAGTTCGTTTAGCAAAACAAGCGATAACCAATCTTGATAATCTTAAAGAATTAGATCCATTGCTTAAAGAGCAATTGGGTTTTGTTTTTACTGATCAACAAGCACCAGCCATAGCAAAAATTCTTCGTGATTTTTCAAAAGAAAATGAAGCTTTAGAATTGGTTGCGGGTTATTTTGAAAATTCTATTTTGAATAAAGATAATATTCTTGAAATTGCAGCATTGCCATCACGGGATGAATTGCTTGCTATGATTGCACGTGTGCTTAATGAGCCAATGGCTATGTTTGCTCGTGCTGTTCAAGCAATAGCAGATAAGAAGGCTGAAGGTGGGAATGTTTCTATAGAAGCTGCGCCACAAGAAGTATCTTCTGAAATATCAGCTGCGCCGGCTTCTGAGGCATCGGTTGAATCTGCACAAGATGCATCAATGGAAAAAGAGAAAAGCGAAGAAGCTACGTCTGAAGAAAATAAAAGTGAATAACGTTCTAAATGTACAGGGGAACTAATTATGTCATCACAAAATTTTGATGGAATTATTGAACAAATTTCAAGCATGACTGTTAAAGAATTGTCAGAGCTTGTAAAAAATATCGAAAAAACTTTTGGTGTTTCAGCTGCTGCTGCGGTTGCTGTGGCTCCTGCTGCTGGCGGAGAAGCTGCTGTTGTAGAAAAAACAGAATTCAAAGTTTCTTTGAAAGATTCTGGACCTGAAAAAATCAAAGTTATTAAAGCACTGCGCCAAGTTATCCAAGGTCTTGGTTTGACTGATGCGAAAAAGCTTGTTGAAGAGACTCCTTCTGTGTTGCAAGAAAATGTATCAAAAGAAGATGCACAAAAAATGAAGGAAGCGCTTGAGGCTGCTGGTGCTAAAGTAGAGCTTTTATAAGCACTTTTGTGATCAGTTTTTTCTTATTTTTATAAAGTGGTGGTAGATAGGTTTAATAAGGAGCGCCTTAATGTCTGATATTGGCACGCAAAAACATATTGTACGTAAATCTTTTGGGAAACTAAAAGGTATTATGTCTGTTCCTAACTTAATAGAGGTGCAATCAAAATCATTTAACGATTTTGTGCAGCTTGATTATTTGCCTTCTGAAAGATTGCCTATTGGGCTAGCGAAGGTGTTGCAAGATACATTTCCAATTGAATATGAAGATAAAATGTCATTGGAATATGTTAGCTATGAGTTGGGTGATTGGTCATGTACCTGTGGAAAACTAACCGGTATCGAAAATAGATATACTTGGACAGCTCCATCTGGTGAAACAGGTCAATCTCGATTAACATCAGAGCAATTAAAAAGGGGATATCGTTATATCTCTTGTCCAAATTGTCTTTCTCAAGTACGTCTTGAGATGCCAATTGATGTTGATGAGTGTCGCTCCAGCGGTCAAACTTACTCACTACCACTTCGTATTAAAATTCAGCTAGTAGCATGGGATATCGATCAAAATGGTAATAAATCTGTTCGTGATATTAAAGAACAGAATATTTTCTTTTCTGAAATTCCTGTAATGGCAGCTTTGTTTGAACGAGATGATCGATTTATGTTGGGTGATCAAGGCACTTTCTTGATTAACGGTGTAGATCGTGTTGTTGTTAGTCAGCTTCATCGTTCTCCTGGTGTTGTTTTTTCACGTAGCAAAAAAGTAAATGACTTGCGTGGTCGTCCATATTACTTAGCACGTATTATTCCGATGCGTGGCTCTTGGATGGATTTTGAGTTTGATAATAATGATCTTTTATACGTTCGTATTGATAAAAAGAAAAAAATTCTTGTTACAACTTTTTTACAAGCTTTAGGTGTTCCAAAAGAAGAAATTATTTCTCTCTTTTATGACTTTGAGCATGTTTATCTTGATAAGGGTAAACTCTTTAAAAAGATAGATAAAAATTTGGTTGGTCAACGTATTGAAAAGGGTATGCTTCCAGAAAAATTTGAAGCAGGCTTGGTTGGTCGTCGTGTCAATGCTGAAATCTTAAAACAGCTTAAAGATGCTAAAATTGATAAACTAAAAATTAAAGAAGCAAACCTTCTTAATCGTGTAGTTTCACAAGACTTATTAGATCCAGAAACAGGTGAAATTCTATTAAGTGTTGGTGAGGTATTTTCAGAAGATCATCTTTCTTTGTTGAAGCAGCATAAAGAATTAGAATTTGAGTTTATTGCACCATTTGGTTCGGTATTACAACCAACTATTGCAATGACACTTGCGCATGATACAAATAACAATGCAGATGAAGCATTAAAAGAACTTCATGCTAAATTGTGGCCTGGTGATAGTTCATCATTAAAGGAAATCAAACAAAGATTTGAAAATCTTCTGTTTTCTGGTCGTCAGTATGACCTTACTAAAGTTGGTCGTATTAGAATGAATCGTAAACTTGGTTTAAACATTAATGATGAAGTTACTACATTAACACGTGAAGATATTTTTGCGACAATTAAATATTTGGTTAACTTGCGTGAACGTGGTGTTGGAGAGCTCGATGATATTGATCATTTGGGTAATCGACGTGTGCGTCTTGTTGGAGAATTGTTAAGCAATCAGGTATATATTGGTTTTGCTCGCATTGAACGTATTGTTCATGAACGATTCCGACTTCAAGATATTCACAGCACGTTGATGCCACAAGATTTGCTTAATGTTAAGCCGCTTGGCGCTGTTATTAGAGAATTTTTTGGTACAGGTCAACTTTCTCAATTTATGGATCAAACTAATCCATTGGCAGAATTGGCACATAAACGACGTTTATCTGCTTTAGGGCCTGGTGGTGTTTTGAAAGATCGCGCTACATATGAAGTGCGTGATGTTCATACCTCTCACTATGGTAGAATTTGTCCTATTGAGACTCCTGAAGGTCAAACTATTGGTTTGATTTCTTCATTGGCAACATATGCGATGGTTGACGATCTTGGATTTATTGAAACTGCATATCGACCAGTTGTTGAAGGTAAGGTTAAGGATGAAATTGTATTCTTAGATGCATTTCAAGAAGCAACAAAAAACATTGCGCAAATTGATGCTTTTGATCAGAAAAAGAAAGAGTTGAAAAAAGGTAGTGTTTTGGCTCGACATGAAGGAAACTTTATGTACGTTGACTCTTCCAAAATTGATTACATGGATTTGTCACCAAAACAATTAGTTTCTGTTGCTGCAGCATTGATTCCATTCTTAGAACATGATGACGCGAGTCGTGCATTAATGGGCGCAAATATGCAACGACAAGCCGTGCCTTTAGTTCGTGCATGTGTACCATTAGTAGGTACAGGTATGGAACAAGAGGTAAGTAAAGCTTCTGGTGCAGTTGTTCTTGCAAAACGTGCTGGTGTTGTTGAATATGTTTCAGCAGAGAAAATTATTATCCGTGCAGATGAAAATTCATTTGACACGACTGATGACTGGATATCTCGTGGTATAGATGTATATTATTTGAGAAATTTCAAACGTTCTAGCTATAGTACCTGGATTCATCAATCTCCAATTGTAAAACGTGGTGATCGTGTTGAAAAGCAAGACATTATCTCCAATGGTGCAGGTGTTACCGATGGTGAACTTGCATTGGGTACGAACTTGATTGTAGCATTTATGCCTTGGCATGGTTACAATTTTGAGGATGCTATTGTATTGAACAAGAATTTGGTTGCGAATGATACGCTTACTTCTGTACACATTGATGAGTATAGTGTTGAAGCTCGTGATACTAAGCTTGGACCTGAAGAGATCACTAAAGATATTCCTAACGTTAGTGAAGCAGCGCTTTCTGCTTTAGATGAAGAGGGAATTATTAAGATTGGTGCTCGTGTTCAGCCAGGTGATATTGTTGTTGGTAAGGTTACGCTCAAGGGTGATGTTCAGTATTCTCCAGAAGAAAAATTGCTTCGTGCGATTTTTGGTGAAAAATCTCGAGAAGTTCGTGATACATCATTGCGAGTTCCACCTGGAGTTGAGGGAACAGTTGTTGATGTTAAAGTATTTTCTCGTTCTGGTATCAGAAAAGATAAACGATATAAAGATATCGTAACACAAGAAACAGCTAAGCTTGATGCTGCATTTGATAAACATCTTGAGCTTATTGATAACATGATTGTAGACAAAGCGATTGAATTACTTGCAAATCAACCAGCTGGGGCAAAGACTAGTAAATCAGTCTTGACAGAAAAAGGTACTTTTGATGCTAAAGCATTAAAAAAATTATCAGTGTTAGAGCTTATTGCACTGAAGCCTAAGGATAAAACTTTGGCTGATGAAGTAACGCACTTGACACAGTTGCGAGAGACACAAAATCGTATTTTAACTTCTCAAAAAGAAGAACGTATTAACAAGCTTAAGAAGGGTGATCCTTTACCATCAGGTGTTATTAAGATGGTAAAAGTATTTATCGCTTCTAAGCGTCCAGTTTCGGTTGGTGATAAAATTGCTGGTCGTCACGGTAACAAGGGTGTTGTTTCTATTATTGTTCCACGTGAAGATATGCCATATTTAGAAAATGGTACTCCAGTAGATGTTGTTCTCAACCCGCTTGGTGTGCCGTCTCGTATGAACGTTGGTCAGGTTCTAGAAACTATTTTAGGATTTGCTGGACGTGAAGTTGGTGAACAGCTTCGTGTCATGTTAGAAAAATACAGTGATGTACAAGTTAAGAAATTCCTTGAAAAATTCTATGGTACAGATTACATAGAGACATATGAGAAAGATTTTGGCAAAAAAGCTCTTGCTGAGTTAGCAGAAAAGACTGCAAAGTCTGGTATGCACTTCTCTACACCAGTATTTGATGGTGCGTCGTTTGAGTCTGATATTCAACCAATGTTGAAAGAGTTGGGATTAGAGTCTTCAGGAAGTTATAAAATTAAAGATGGTCGGACTGGTAATTACCTAGATCAGCCTGTGACTGTCGGTGGTATGTACATTATGAAATTGAACCATATGGTTGATGATAAACTACACGCTCGTTCTGTGGGACCGTATTCATTGGTTACACAGCAGCCACTCGGTGGTAAGGCGCAGTTTGGTGGTCAGCGGTTTGGTGAAATGGAAGTTTGGGCGTTGGAAGCATATGGTGCAGCATATACGTTGCAAGAAATGTTAACGTACAAGTCTGATGATGTTATTGGCCGTCACAAAGTGTATGAGACAATCGTTCATGGTGATGGTGATGAAATACCAGATCCAGGATTGCCAGAATCATTCAATGTATTAATTAAAGAACTACAAAGTTTAGCTTTACAAGTGGATCTATTTAAGGCTGGTAAGGAGGAAGTCAGTGAATAATCAGATGCTTGCTCGTTTTAAAGAGTATATAAGTACAACACAATTTAATGCCATCAAACTTTCATTGGCTACATCCGAAAAGATCCGTTCATGGTCATACGGTGAAGTTAAGAAGATTGAAACTATTAACTACAGAACATTGAAACCGGAAAAAGATGGTCTTTTCTGTGCTCGTATCTTTGGTCCAGTAAAGGACTGGGAATGTAACTGTGGTAAATACAAACGTATGAAACACCGTGGTGTTACATGTGAAAAGTGTGGTGTTGAAGTTATTCAGTCTCGAGTTCGTCGTGAACGTATGGGTCATATTGAGCTTGTTTCTCCTGTATCACATATTTGGTATTTAAAGGGAATTCCTAGTTATCTCAGTCTTGTTATGGATATGCCGGTTAAAGAGCTTGAGCGAGTTATTTATTTTGATGCATATATGGTAATTCGTCAGGGTAAATCTCCATATCCACGTAAAACAATTTTGACTACAGCTGAATATGAATCATATAAGGATTCTCACTTAGATGATGTAGAATTTAGAGCAGAAAGTGGTGCGCAAGCTATTCGTGATGTACTCAAAGAATTTGACTTAGAAGTTGAAATTAAAGCACTTCAAGGTATGTATGACAAAACATCTTCTGTGACAACACGTCATAAGTTGATGCGTCGCATGAAGGTTCTTTCAGAATTACATCAAGCAAAAATAACACCAGATTTAATGATTTTGGAAATATTACCAGTGTTGCCACCAGATTTACGTCCATTGGTACCATTAGAAGGTGGTCGGTTTGCTAGTTCTGATTTAAATGAACTTTATCGTCGTGTTCTTAACAGAAATATTCGTTTGAAACGTTTGATTGAGATTGAAGCTCCATCTGTTATTATTAAAAACGAACAACGTATGTTGCAAGAATCTGTTGATGCACTTATAGATAATGGTCGTCGTGGTCAGCCTGTTCGTGGTACAAATCGTCGTCCATTGAAGTCTCTCAGTGAAATGCTTCGTGGTAAACAAGGTCGATTCCGTCAAAACTTACTTGGTAAGCGTGTTGATTATTCGGGTCGTTCTGTAATTGTTGTTGATCCTGAACTTCGTATGGATCAATGTGGTTTACCAAAATTGATGGCATTAGAATTATTTAAGCCATACATTTATGCAGAATTAGTTCGTAGAGAATTGGCACCAAACTTGCGTGTTGCAAAAAGAATGGTGGAAGATTCTGAACGTGAAGTATGGGATGTTTTGGAAGATATTGTACATCAACGTCCAGTATTGTTAAATCGTGCCCCAACTTTACATAGACTTGGTATTCAAGCATTCTATCCAATTTTGGTAGATGGAAAAGCTATTAAAATTCACCCATTAGTTTGTGCTGCATTTAACGCTGACTTTGATGGTGATCAGATGGCGGTTCACGTACCATTAAGTCTTAAAGCACAAGCAGAATCAAAAGAGCTTATTTTATCAACGAAAAATTTATTATCAGCATCCAATGGTAAGCCAGTTAAAATACCGTCTCAGGACATGGTTCTTGGGTTACACTTTATGACTAAGATTCGTCAAAATCTTAAGGGTGAAGGTATTGTATTTGCTGATACAAAAGAAGCAGTTACTGCATTTCAACATGGTGAAGTAGAGTTACATACATCAGTTTCTGTTCGATTAGCTGATTGTTCAATTGTTCCAACAACACCAGGTCGAATTTTGATCTATGAGGCATTGCCAAAGGGATCAGATTTCAAATGGATTAATTATGTAATGCATAAAAATGGTCTTGCTAAATTGATTGAACGTGTTTATCTACAATTTGGATCAGATGCAACTATTGAATGTTTAGATAAGATTAAAAAGCTTGGTTTTTATTACGCTACTGTTAGTGGTATTTCATTTGGTATTAATGATCTTCTTGTTCCAAAGGGCAAGGATGAAATTCTGAATAAAGCAGAAAAAGACGTACGAGAAATTGAAAAGCTTTACGAAGATGGTGTAATTACCAATGGCGAACGTTATAACAAAGTTGTTGGTATTTGGGGTCATACGACTGCAAACGTTGCACAAGCTATGATGGATACGCTTGAAGCTCAAGATGAGAATGCGTATCAAAATATTAATGGTGAAAATAAGCCGTTTAATCCAATTTATATGATGTTACAATCTGGCGCTCGTGGTTCTCGGGATCAGATCAAACAGTGCGTTGGTATGCGTGGTTTGATGGCAAAGCCATCAGGTGAAACCATGGAAACGCCAGTTAAAAGTAACTTTAAAGATGGTTTAAGTGTGTTTGAATACTTTATTTCAACACATGGTGCGCGTAAAGGTCAGGCCGATACTGCGCTTAAAACTGCAAACTCTGGTTATTTGACGCGACGACTTGTCGATGTTGCACAAGATGTTGTTGTTACAATGCATGATTGTAGAACTTTGGGTTATACTGAACTTGAAGATATTAAAGAATCTGGTGATATTATTTATCCAGTCGCACGACGTGCATATGGTCGTATTGCCGCACAAGATGTCAAGGATTCTGTATCAGGTGAATTACTTGTTAAGCAAGGTGAAATGGTTAATCGTGAAGCGGTTAACAAACTTCTTGATTCTGCGGTAACACGTATTAAAGTTCGGACACCTTTAGTTTGTCAAGCAAAACGCGGTATTTGTAGTCTATGTTACGGCATGGATCTATCGCGAGGTACTTTGGCTGATATTGGTATGGCTTCAGGTATTATTGCAGCACAATCAATTGGTGAACCAGGAACACAGCTTACTATGAGAACGTTCCATATCGGTGGTATTGTGACAGGTGCATCAGAATCAAGCTTTACAGCAAAACATAATGGTGTTGTTCAATTGCGCAATATGAGAATTGTCAAAAACAAGGACGGTAAGGGTATCGTCATGAGTAGAAAGTCTCGCTTGTTGTTGATATCCAAAGATGGTCGCGTATTGCAAGAGCATCCAGTGGAATATGGTACACAGGTATTTGTAACAGATGGTCAAGAAGTGACTGTTGGTACTAAATTGGTTGAATGGGATTCTTCTAATAGTGTCATTGTTACTGATAAGAGTGGTTATGTTCGTTATGTTGATCTTATTGAAAATATTACGCTTAAAGAAACATTTGATGAAAATGATTCAGTTTCTAGTCGTACTGTTCTTGATCACAAAGGTGAGCGTTATCAACCAGCATTGAGTATCGTTGATGATAGTGATAATGAAATCGCTCATTATTATCTTCCAACAAGTGGACTTATTGCGGTTGAACCAAATCAAAAGGTTCATGCAGGGGATGTTATTGTTAAGATGCCTCGCGAATTATCTAAAACAAAAGATATTACCGGTGGTCTTCCACGTATTGCAGAGCTATTTGAAGCTCGGTTGTCAAAAGATCCAGCAATTATTACTGACATTGATGGTGAGGTTGTTATTGGTGGGTTGCATAGAGGCCAACGTAAGTTAAGTATTGTTTCTGGTGATGAATCATTTGATTACTTTGTTCCTAGAGGTAAGCAGTTAACAGTAACTACGGGTGATAAGGTAAGTGCTGGTGACTTATTGACGGTTGGTGATCCGGTTCTGTCTGATATATTACGTATTTTGGGGCCAGCGGCTCTAGAGCGTTATATTGTGGGTCAGATTCAGATTATTTATCGACTGCATGGTGTAGATATTGATGATCGCCATATTGAAATTATTGTTCGTCAGATGTTACGTAAGGTACGTATTCTTGACGCTGGAGACTCTAAATTCTTGGTTGGAGACAGAGTTGATAGGATTCACTTTAAGCAGGTAAATCGCTTATTGCAAGCAGAAGGTAAGAAGGTTGCGGTTGCTAAGCCTGTACTTCTTGGAATAACTATGGCATCCTTAGCAACAGAAAGTGTCATTTCTGCGGCTTCATTCCAGGAAACTACACGTATTTTGGCAGAAGCAGCAATATCTGGACAGGTTGACTATCTATACGGTCTGAAAGAAAATGTCATTATCGGTAAGTTGATACCTGCTGGTACTGGTATTAAGTCCTTCAGAGAAAAGTATATCGGTGAAGATATATCTCGTTTAGAAAGACAAGCTAAGGCAGAAGAAAATATTAGCAACGTAGAAATAGGCGCGTAGCTCAGGGGTAGAGCACTGCTTTGACGTAGCAGGGGTCAGCGGTTCAAATCCGCTCGTGCCTACCATTAAAAGAAAAATGGATTTTTAAGGATAAAAATATTATGACAAAAGAATTGAATACAAGTATCAAAGATCAAGTTCGTCAACATCCTCAAGATACAGGATCAAGTGAAGTACAGATCGTTGATTTGACTGTTAAAATTAAGCAGTTAATTGAGCATACTAAGCTAAATAAGAAAGACTATAGTACAAAGCTTGGTCTTTTAAAAATGGTAAGTAAACGACGTAAGCTTCTTGATTATTTAAAGAGAACAAATCAAGATTCTTACACGAGTTTACTTGGTAAAATTGGTTTGAAACAAAAATAAAAACAATGATTGTGAGTTGAATGACTAAAAAATTTACCTTAAAGGAACAGAATTTATCTGTAGAGATTGGAAAATACGCTAAATTAGCTGAGGGTGCAGCTTGGGTACAACAGGGTGAGACCATTGTCTTAGCAACAGCTGTTTCTAGTCCAACAGATGAATTTCCTGGCTTTTTACCATTATCAGTAGATTATCGAGAACCGTTTTCTGCTGTAGGAAAGATTCCAGGTGGTTATCTCAAGCGTGAAGGTCGTTCAACAGATAAGGAAGTTTTGACGAGTCGATTAATCGATCGAGCATTGCGTCCATTGTTTCCAGCACATTATTTCAATCAATTACAAGCTATTATTGAGGTATGTTCTGCGGATAAAGAGAATGAACCTGCAACGTTATCATTATTGGCTATTTCTATTGCATTAACTATTTCTAAGATTCCATTCATGGGTCCTGTTGGTGTTGCTCAAGTTGGGCGTATTGATGGTAAATGGATTATAAATCCTACAATTTCGCAAATTGAAGAATCAGATGTTAAGATTATTGTGGCTGGTATTGAACAGGGTGTTGTCATGGTTGAAGGATGCACCAATGAAATTACTGAAAAAGAATTCATTGATGTTTTATTTATGGCTCATGACTCAATTAAAGAACAAATCAAATGGCAGAATGATATTGCAAAAGAATTAGGTGTTGAAAAAGAAGATGTAAATGCTTCTCCTGAATGGGCAGAGTGGACACAACGTTGTATTAATTTTATAACAAATGATCGTTTAGCGCCAATCTGGACAGCTGATAAAGCTGAGCGTAGCGAAGCTATTAAAGCTATCGTTAAAGAGTTTCTTGAAACCAATCGTGAAGAGATTGAAAAAGATAAAGTTGGTGAAAAGTGGGTCAAGTACATTTTTGACGATCTATTGAAAGAAAAAGTTGGTGCACGTATTGTTTCTGTAGGTAAACGTGTTGATGGTCGTTCATTTCATCAAGTTCGTCCAGTTTCTTGCGAAGTTGGATTATTGCCTCGAGCCCATGGCTCAGCATTGTTTAATCGTGGTGATACACAAGCATTAGTTTCCGCAACATTAGGTAGCGGCCAAGATGAACAACGAATGGAAACATTGCAAGGTGATATTAAGAAACGTTTCATGCTTCATTACAACTTCCCACCATTTTCTGTTGGTGAAGTTCGTCCAATGCGTGGTCCTGGACGTCGTGAAGTTGGTCATGGTGCATTAGCAGCATCAGCAATTCAAGCTATCTTGCCAACTCCAGAAGAGTTTCCATACACACTTCGTTTAAAGTCAGATATTTTAGCATCTAATGGTTCAAGTTCTATGGCTACGGTATGTGGGTCTATGCTTGCTCTTATGGACGCTGGTGTACCAGTTAAACAAATGGTTAGTGGTATTGCCATGGGTCTTTTACAAAAGCCTGACGGTGGTTTTCAAGCAATTAGTGATATTACTGGTTTTGAAGATGCATTTGGCTTGATGGACTTTAAAGTTGCTGGTACTCAAGTTGGTATTACGGCTATCCAAATGGATGTTAAATATAAAGAAGGTTTTCCTCGAGAAGTGTTTGAACAAGCATTAGCGCAGGCTAAGATTGGTCGTGAGACTATTCTTAATAGCATGAAAGAAGTTCTTTCAGCTCCACGGCCTGAACTTTCTCAATTCGTACCTAAGGTTATTCAGTTCAAAATTGATAAGAATAAGATTGGTGCCGTTATTGGTAGTGGTGGTAAGATTATTCGTGAGATTATTGAAATGACGGGTACCACGATTGATATTGCAGACGATGGAACAGTTCAAATTTTTGGTCAACCAGGGCCAAATCTTGATAAAGCTGTTGGTTGGGTTAAGACCTTGGCTGGTGACATTGAACGTGGCGCTATTTATAACGGTATTGTTCGACGTATTGCAGATTTTGGTCTCTTTGTAGAGTTAGTTCCAGGTCAAGATGGCTTAGTTCATATTTCAATGATTCCACGAGACAAGCAACGTAATCTACAGGATGAATACCCAGAAGGTTCATTACTTGTAGTTGAGGTTATGGATTATGACTCAGAAACAGGTCGTATTCGTCTCAAACCTGTGGATACTAAGTCTTAAAGACTAAATTTACATAATTAAGATATTGATACTGCTCTCTGAATTTTCAGGGAGCAGTTTTTTTATTAATGTCTTTAAATAGGTATTTCTTTACATTAAAATGTATTTATTGTTATATTTGTAATAAATATTAGCTATGAAGGTTGTATCGTATGAAAAAATTATTTTTACTATTATTTATAGGTATTATTGGCTTCCAGTCACAAGCAATGGATTGGAAAGAGCAACTTACGTGAAAAGATGGAGAAAGACGTTTCTGAAGCTAAGGCTAAGTTTTTAGGGGTTATTAACATTACTCCTGAAGGCTGGAGTCAACTTGAAAATTGGACCAGACAGCAACAAAAACGGCTTGATACGGAAGCAAGCCTAGTTGAGTTACGGTTGGCCCATGCAGCACTATCTGTGCTTAAAAATCGTTGTGAGCAGCCCGATGGAAATGAGCGAACAAGTACTCAATTTTCACCATGTGATCGATATGATCATCTTAAAGAAGTTTACGCTAAAATGGTTGCTGCATAGACCTAATTTGCACTTTTGTGCTAATTTTAATAGAATTAAAATTATTAACCCATTTTTTTTATTATCATAACTAAGGGATCAGCGATGGATACAGTTCAGTCCCACTGTTCTTATAAGTCAAAATTTCAATTTAATTGGCGCTTTATGCCGATTTATTATCTCATGTCCCTCTTTATTCTGTGCGTTCTGCGCATGTATATTTCTTTTTAATCAACTTTTTTATTTGTATATATATTTTTTCGTTTTATTGAGAGGATCTCATGAAGAGATTATTGAAATCTGAAATTGTAACTATTGGTCTTGCTATATTCTCGATGTTATTTGGTGCTGGTAATCTTATGTTTCCAATTGGTGTTGGTATTGCGTCCGGTAAATATACCATATTTGGTATAGCCGGTCTTTTGATTTCCGCGGTTATTTTGCCACTTATAGGCCTAGTTGGCATGATTTTGTTTGATGGTGACTACCGTAAATTTTTTGGACGCATTGGTAGAATACCAGGTTTTCTTTTGTTGTTTGCTAGTATTATAGTCGTAGGACCAGGACTTGCGATTCCTCGTATTGTTACATTATCTTATGAAATGATGAGTCCTTTTTTGCCCGCAATGCCTATTTATATTTTTACATTTTTTTTCTTGGGTATTACTTTTTTACTTACTTTTAGAGAAAGTAAGATCGTTGATGTGTTGGGAAATTACATCAGTCCTATACTGTTAATTTCCTTGATCATTATTATAATTAAAGGATTATGGTTAGCTGAAACGGCAGTGCCAGCAACAGCAACACCGCTAGCATTGTTCATAGGTAGTTTTCGTGAAGGGTTTGGTACATTAGACCTTCTTGGAGCAATTTTCTTCTGTTCAATTATTTTGTTAATTTTAAGACAAAATTTGGGACAGAAGGTAACAAAAGCTGACCAAAAACAATTAGCTTTTGTTGGGTTTAAGGCTGGGGTATTAGGTATATCTTTACTTGGTCTGGTATATATTGGTATGGCGTTGCTTGGTACTTTTCATGGTCATGGTCTTAATGGAAATTTAGGACAATTATTTAGTTTAGTATCATTCAGAGTTTTGGGTTCTTATGGTGCTCTTATTATTGGTCTTGCAGTATTGATGGCATGTCTTTCTACATCAATTGCATTGAGCGCAGTTGTAGCAGAATATGTTGAATGTGATATTTTTAAGAAAAAAATTAAATTTATTCCATCACTTGTTATTGTTACATTGCTTTCTGTTCCACTATCTATTTATGGCCTTGGTGCGGTATTACAATTAACTGCTGGACCGATTGTTGATATTGGTTATCCAATTATTATTGTCTTAACATTTTGTAATATTGCTTATAAATTGTTTAATTTTAAACCAGTTAAAACTCCAGTTGCTTTGGTAGGTTTATTAGCGATTGTGTACTATAATTGGAGCTCTATTTCTACGTTTTTCTAATTTTTGTGTATACTATTATACATGAAGTTTATTAAAGATCTTACACAGCAGCTTGATCACTCATGGTGGTCAAGCTGTTCTTTATTATGTTTTTCAGGTTCAAGTTATCCTTTTCTTTTTCTTGCTGCTTGGCAACAAAAACTTAAGATGAAACTAAAAAAGCGCTTTGTTGTTTGTGATATTACAAAGCAGGAGCTGTCGATTTTGAAAGGATCTTTGGGTACGAGCTTTCTTGGGGAATCGTGCATTTATTATTTAGGAGATCTTTCTCAGCTTCCAACTAAAAAACAAGAAGCATGGGAATTATATCTCAATCAGTATGCAGGTCCACATTGCCTAATTTTTTTTAGCGACAAACCCAAGATTGCTGTAAAGAATAATACAGCGGTACATGTGGAACTTCCGGATTGGTTGAATCAAAAAGAATATATGGAGCTTCTAAAGCTTTGTTGGCCTGTACAGGATTATGTTCGGTGTCGATTTTTAGCGATGGCTGTTATTAAACAATATGGTCGAGTTTCATTAGATCAGGGATATCTTCTAGGTCATTATGGTTTGCTTCTGGGTAATAATATAGATGAATTTATGGATAATTGGGTTGAAGCTATTATTCCAAATGAGGGTTCATTGTTTGAATTAAGTGCTGCTCTTTTATCGGGTAAGCGAGATGAGTTTTTTCAACAGTATGCATCACTTAAAGATATATATCCCTTACCATTTTGGGTATCTTTTTGGTCTGAGCAATTATTTCGTGCAATCTATTATGTACAGTACAAGAACGAAAATCGAGTAGCAGAGGCTAAGCAAATTGGTTTTCGATTACCATTTAGCTTTTTACAAAAAGATTGGCGCCTTGCTTCATTGAGTAAATTGAATAGGAGCCATGATTTGTTGTATAAAATTGATTTTGATTTTAAGAATGGTGGTTCAGAAATTCTTTTGGATAATTTTTATTTTCATATGTTATAGCCAAATAAAAATGATTTAATTGGTTAAGTTACTTAACCAATTTTTTTTCTTTTTCAATAAATTTTTCAAAAAATATAAAAAATTTAGTGAACATTGGGTACAAATTTTTCTGGTTGGATAATACCACCAGAGATAACCAATGTCATTGCTTCTTGATGAGTTAAAGAGCATGAAATGAGATCTTTTTCTGTTAAAGCAGCAAAATTTCCTGTTGTCGGGGCTGGCGTAGTAGGGATAAATACAGAATAGTATATTTCATCTTTACTAGGTGCAATTTCGGGTGGTAATTTGCCAGTAACAAATCCAATAGCAAAAGCTCCTTTACGAGGAAATTCGACATAAACAACTCGCTGAAAACTAGTCTTATCTGTATGGTTTAATGCGTTTACAAGTTGTTTAACTCCATTATAAACTGGTCGTACAAGAGGAATTTTAAGTACGAGAGATTCAAGCCAATGAATAATGCCCTTGAGAATAAAGAACTTGGAAATTACGCCAACAATTAAGATGAATGCTATAACAATTAAAAACTCAGCATACGGAATTTGTTTTAAACAAATAGGTGTGATGCAACGGAGTGGCTCAAACCAACTAGCCAAGAGTCGTAGTGAAAAAATAAACAGATAAATAGTAAGTACTATAGGCAATATGGTAAATAAGCCATTGAGAAAAAGTGATTTTATAATATTAAAGAATCTATTTTTCATGAATTACATCCAGTTTTTCTTTATGTACTTTGATAGTTACTGGATTATAGTTTATCAAATTTACATTGTTAGGTAAAAGAATATCGCCATGAGCAAGTGATAATTCTTTATCGACTTCGGTAGTTGTTGCCGCATCTAGATGTATGGATGGAATATATTTTTCAACTTCGTGCAATGCTTGACGTTGTCCTTTGATAGTGATCTCAACGTGCTCAGGACCGACAATCCTCTCTTGCTTTCCTAAATTATAAAAGAGTAATGGTACTTTGAAAGTACGTGTAGTGATCTGATTTGTTGCCAATAAAAGCCAAAAACAGTAGCCGCAAAATACAGCAAAGACCTTAAGGAGCGGGTGAGATAGGAGGAGATTTCTTATAGTTACTTTCATGATAATCTTTTCTTTTTGAAAGGGGTTTATAATGTTGCTTTATGTACTGTTTAATAATTTGAATCGTACTATCTGTTGGAGAATCTTCTATAAGGGTGCCCTGGCCTATTACATCAAACATTCGTGTTTTTAAATTTAATTTACACACAAGAGAATCTGCTAATGAACTGAGTGCTAGCGCCTGTTCATGCCACAGTTCTTTAGTGTTTTTAGTACCAGCAGGAAGTGTTAAGGCTTGCCAGGTTACATCAATACCGAGTACCATACCATGCGCATTTATCCATACGCCATTACCGCTATTAAAAGCAGAGCTATCTAAAAGAATATCAAGAAGTTCGGATTGTATTTGTGTTTTAAGTCTAATAGGGCAATGCATATGCTCTTGAAGAGAATCATTATTTTCAATAATAAAAAGAACTTCTTTATTTTTGCTTGCGGCAATGAAGGAAGAGCGGATCATAGTTTCAATCCAATCTTCTTTTGGCAATTCAGCTGGTTTGATATTGCGCAACGTTACAAAGTTCTTTTGCAAGGTGCGTTGATGTGTGAGGACAAAGAGCATCATTAATCCTGGCCAATATAAAAAGAAAAATGTTGTTAGCGTAGCAAGATTGAAATAAGTGCATGTAAGTACTGCTGAGCAAGATAAATAAAGATAGGGTAATAAATTTTTTTGTTTATCTTGAATTAGCCAGATTGAAAAAGCATAAAATGCTATGGAGAAGATAAAAATCTCAACAATGTCTTGCAGGCTGTAGATATAAAGGGCATGCAAAATCTGTTCATACATAATTTTTCTCCTAATTTTATTACGAATCTAATCTGGGAAAAAAATTTTGTACAGCTTCTAAATATTTACATAGATTTGGTTATTTTTTATAAGGATAGGCGAATAAACAATTAGAATGCTTAATATATAAAAAAGAATTTATGATTTAACATATTATAAAAAAGCTCTATTCTTAAGGAGAAATTATACATAGTATTATAAAAAAAGAAATTATAAATATGACAAAAAAAGAGATTATATTAACAGGGGATCGTCCAACAGGGCCGTTACATTTGGGACACTATGTTGGTTCTTTAGCTAATCGTGTTAAATTGCAAAATGAATACGATCAATTTGTGATGCTTGCTGATTTACAAGCGCTAACAGATCATTATGAGCAAAGTAAACAAGTTCATGATAATACTTTGCAGGTTGCTCTTGATTATTTGGCAGTGGGAATTGACCCTAACAAGTCCACCATTTTTATTCAATCAATGATACCAGAGATTCCAGAACTGACGGCATATTATATGAACTTGGTTACGCTGAATCGTGTGACACGGAATCCAACGGTTAAAACTGAGATTAAACAAAAGAAATTTGGGGAAAGTGTTCCATTTGGTTTTGTGGCCTATCCAATATCTCAAGCAGCAGATATTACAGCATTCAAAGGATCTTTGGTTCCAGTTGGAGAAGATCAATTGCCTATGATTGAGCAAACAAATGAGATTGTGCGTTCTTTTAATCGAATTTACAATTGTAATGTCCTTGTAGAAGCCAAAGCTTTGATACCAAAGGTATCTCGTCTTGTTGGTACTGATGGTAAAGCTAAGATGAGTAAATCGCTAGGTAATGCTATTTATCTTTCAGATTCTGCTGATGAGATTAAAAAGAAAGTCATGAACATGTTTACCGATCCAGATCACATTCGCGTGGAAGATCCTGGGAAGATAGAAGGTAATACAGTATTTATGTATTTGGATGTTTTTGATTCTGATGTGCAAGAAATACAAAAGCTTAAGGATCATTATCAAAAGGGTGGACTTGGGGATGTAAAATTAAAACAACGCTTGATTCAGGTTTTGGATGATTTTATCAGACCAATTCGTGAGCGACGAGAAGAATTTGCAAAAGATCCTCAAGAAGTTATGAATATCTTGAAAAAGGGTACAATTACAGCTCAAGCAGTAGCGGCACAAACATTGCAAGAAGTTAAGCAGGCAATGGGTTTAATATATTTTTAATCAAACTCTTTTTTTTATATTTCATGATATGCTAACGTTGTCTTCAAGCTACAGAGTAAGCTGTATGAAGGGAGAGGGGTTTGAGAAAAAGACGAGTTTATTCCATTATTTTTGGTGGAATAATAATAGTATTAGCTATCTTATCTATTATAATGTTACGTTCGCGTTCTAAAACAATTATTGATGAGATTGCAGCGAGCGATGTTGCACAATTGCAAGTTATTTTCAATGATATCAATAACTCATGCCAAATTCTTGGTTTTGATAAACAGAAAAATTCAATTGATTTTTTAACAGTTAAAAGCTTTGTTGGATCTGAAGTAGGTTCCATGAACCTTGCTTATCCGAAACATTGGCAAGGACCATATGTTCAAGATAATCCTGAAATTAAAGGAATTTACTATCAAGTGGTTGTTACTGACCATGGTTATTTTATTACACCGGGAGATGGTGTAAAATTGAGTAACGGTAAAGTAATTGGTACAGACATTCCCTTGGATAAGTCTGCCGATATTCAGAATCTTGTTAAAATGGGTGAGCTTAAGGATGAAAGAGGGAAAGAACTTGCTGCAGCAATCAACATTCACGGCTAGATTATTGTTACAAATGATGATGCAATTTTCTTTATACCAACCTTAAATTTGATTGTTAAGTTATAAACATCTTTTGCCATATCAACTTTCTGAATAATACCAACACCAAACTTGTTATGTTGTACAATTTGATTTTTTTTCCATGGAGTTGTATTGAAACTGTCGGATGCCTTTTGAGATGTTTTGATAAAGTTTGATAAGGTAGTCTGTGAATCAAATGAATTTTTATTTACCGATTGATGAGCTTTAAATACCTGAATTGTAGATTCAGAATTTTTTTTGGTGCCCCAGAGCTTTTCAAATAGGTCATAAAATTCCCATTCTTTCCAATAAGCACAATCATGTCGAGTGATTAAAGATGGGGATATGTCTTTAAGAAAGCGTGATGGTTCTTGATAATTGGTTTGACCATACGTATTTCGGTATCCTGCATATGTGAGAAAGAGATATTCTTCTGCGCGAGTAATACCAACATAACAAAGGCGACGCTCTTCTTCTATATCATCCATACTTTCCAAAGAGCGTGTACTAGGTAAAAGGGTTTCTTCAACCCCAGCAATAACAACTGTGTGGAATTCTAAGCCTTTTGCAGCATGAAGCGTCATAAGTTGTACTTGTGCACTTTTTTCACTATCTTTGGTCATTTTTTCTTGCATGAGTGCAATCTCATTAAGCATTTGAAAGATACTATTGAGACCTTGTTGTACAAAATGTTCTGCGGCGCGAATAAATTCGTGGGTATTGTCTATTTTTGTTTCGGCTTCCTTGGTGTCATATTCTTCTTTGAGATAAAAATGGTACATGCTTCGTTTGATAATTTTATCCAAAGCCTCATCTGGTGCCATATCTGGTGTTAGTCCATGGAAGATACCAAGAAAATTTTTAATTGCTTCTTGTTTACTAGGGGATTGTTTTTTAGATACTTCATCAAGTATTTGTTTGAAATCTAAGAGTGGTTGGCTATTCCAGAATTCAACTAACTCTTCTTCAAATTTTTGACCGAGTCCTCGTTTAGGGCAATTGATAATTCGCATAAGTGCAATACGATCAAATGGGTTCACAAGTAAGCGTAAATAAGCAATCAGGTCTTTAATTTCTTTTCGCTCATAAAATTGAATGCCGCCGATGATAGTATATGGAATTGAGTATTTGATAAGTGCTTCTTCAATGCTTCGTGATTGAAAGTGTGTGCGGTATAAAATGGCTACTTTATTGAGAGAAATTTCTTGAGGTAATGATTGCAATAGCCATGCAATAGAATCTGCTTCTTGATAGCCTGATGCACAGCTGAGTTGATGAACACGATTAGTTCCCTTTTTTTCAGACCATAATTTTTTTGGATTACGTTTTATGTTTTTTTCAATAACGCTATGTGCGGTATCAAGTATCTGTTGAACAGACCGATAATTTTGTTCAATTTTGATTGTTTTTGTACTAGGAAAATCTTTTTTAAAATTGATTATATTATCAATTGTTGCACCACGCCAAGAGTAAATAGACTGGTCCTCATCACCAACAATACAAACCGAGTCGGCTATAACCGTTTTATCATTTTTAGCCATTTGTTTGAGTAATTCATGTTGAACAACACTTGTATCTTGATACTCATCAATAAGAATATGACTGATGCGTTCTTGAAATTGTGTTTTAAATGCGGCATTGTTTCGAAATAATCGTAAAACTTCTATCAATAAATCATCAAAATCCAAACAATTACTGACTGCTTTTTCAGCTTCATATTGTTTATATATTTCAAGTAAAGTTGAATCCATTGTCGATGTATCAATGCCACAAATAATTTGATTTTTAAGATTGGATACATGATATGTGGCTTGTCGTGCTGTAATAAATTTTTTCAAGTTATTGCGTGTTATTATTTGTGACAAAATTTTATATTGATCATCACTATCCATAATTGAAAATGAGGTAGGATAGACAATCTTGAGCCATTGTAAACAATATGAGTGAAACGTACCAATGAATGGTAACCGCGTATCTGAACCTAAAAATTTTTTGATACGTTCTTTCATTTCCTTAGCAGCTTTATTGGTAAATGTGAGAGCTGCGATGCGGCTAGGATCTACATTTTCATTAAGAATGAGATTAGTAATACGTGCAGTAATGACCCGTGTTTTACCGGATCCAGCACCGGCAATAACCAGTAAGTTTCCTGTAGTTTGTGTAACAGCTTTTTTTTGTTCAGCGTTTAATTCTTTGGTAAGAAAAGTATTAAATTGTTCTAACATGGCATCACTGTGGTTAAAGTTAAGTTAATCTTTGTTTCAGTGTAGCATGCTAAGAATAAACTGTTTAGTTTCTTTAAATACTGTTTCTTTTGAACTAAAAAGCTCGCGCATTCTCGCTCCTTTAGGGGCGAGTAGTTCACCGTACGCTTATGCAGTTTGCTGTAGTAAGCTCTGTATTCGAAAAATTTGTATATACTATTCTACGCTTGTTGTTTGATGGTAGTATCTTTATGTCGCTTGAGGCTATCAGCGTCTTGAGAGTTTTTTTGTGTTTAGGTAGATTTTTGTATGTATTGGAAAATAGCAAAGTTATTTGTTTTCTTGCTCGAGCTCTTGTTGGATACGTTTAATGGCTCTTTTAGCGGAATAAAAAGTTTCAACACTACGTGAAGACAGCATGCCTCTAGATTAGCACCAGCCTTGATAAGAGTTCGGAGGAGAGTCTTATCGCCGTTATAATTTTTAGCACTCAGAAGTGCAGTGAAATCAAAGATATCTTTAGCTTCAATGTTTACCTTGTGACATCGCCTATAGCTTGGATGGTTGTCCACCTGTATAGATAGAAGTAGCGAAACTAGCAGCTCCTAAGAGTATAGATAAACATTTTTTAATTTTTAAATCCTCCAGATTTTTCATATTAATAATTAAATAGCAGCATGGGATAGTATAAAAAGCAAATGCTTTGGGCTATGTTTTGTTTGCCACGGAGCCGATTTTTGAGTTGGAATATGTTTAAGTTAAATATATCTTAAGGCCTTTCAATTGCCTTATAATTAGTTATAAGGGTACGCCAAGTCATGTGACATGTAGCCCATTTCTGTTAAAGCTTTTACATGTTGTTTAAGAAGTTGAAGCCTAGAAGAATCGGGAGTAAAGCCTAACAAAGGTTCAAGGTATTCTTTAATCTCAGAATGCCCATACTGATCGGCAAGACTGAAAGCACTATGAGAGTTAGGGGGCTGAATCCAGTCTCCTAACTTAAACGTATCTAAGACGATATGGATGTTTGCCTTGGCCTTAACAAGAAGTTTGACGGTCTCAATTTGGTTTTCTTTTGCAGCTAGCATGAGTGGTGTAAGGTGCCAGCTGCTAGCCTTATTAAGGTCAACTTGTTCACTTTCAATGATGTACTTGATGATTTCTTGATTGCCCTCTTTAATAGCATGCAAAAGCGTTGTCTCGTGGCTCTGATTAGTTGACTTCAAAACCTTTGGGCCGTCTATGAGAACCATGCGTTTCACTTTTTCCAACTTGCCTTGGCTGATTACCTCAAATATGTCTACTTTTGTATATGTGAATGTAACGAGACTTAAAGTGCCAAGTAGTATAAATAGTTTTTTCATAGAAGATCCTTATGTTTTGTATTAGAAATTAAATAATAACATATATAGGATAATATATAAAATATAGGCTTATAATCGGCAAAATTAGTAGTTATTTGTCTTTTTTGTTTTGAAAAGATCACGATAGGGACGGCTGCCAAGGTGCATATGGAGAGCGAGAAGGAGCCGGTATATTAGATTTTTTCACGATAGTTTTTTCTTTAAGAACATTATTTTTTCTAACTAGCTTTTTTACGCCATTTGGTCAAATAATTAGTTAATGGCTTAAGAGTTTCTTTCGATTTTGCAGATATAACAACATGAGGTTTGTACTTATCTACTTTGAAATCTATATCATCAAGCACAATAGGATCTGTCACCTTGTCTATTTTATTAAAAACATACAAAATTGGCTTATCAACTTCAATGTCTGCAAGAATTTCTTGTACAACTTTGATGTGATTTTCCCACTCAGAGTCCGAAACGTCAATTATCAATAATAATAGATCTGCAAATTCAAGTTCTGATAATGTAGATTTAAATGCTTCAATAAGTTGAGGTGGTAACTGTTGAATAAATCCAACCGTATCAGATATTAATGCTCGCTTAGTATTTCCAAGATAAAGCTCGCGAGTTGTTGTATCCAATGTTGCAAAGAGTTTATCTTCTGCAAGCACATCACTTTTTGTTAAAGCATTTAAGATGGTTGATTTGCCTGCATTGGTATATCCAATGAGACAGATGTACGGTAAATTACTGGAAAGGCGTTGTTTGCGTTGTGTTGTCCGTACTTTTTGTAAAGATTTTAATTTTTGTTCAGCTTTGCGAATTTGATCTTCGATGTGTCTACGTTCACGTTCTTTCAGTGTTTCACCAGGCCCACCGCGTAGACCAAATACACCAGACTGCTGTGCAAGATGAATTCCTTTGCCAGCGAGTCGTGTTTTGGCATATTTAAGCATAGCAATTTCAACTTGGGTTTTACCTTCACCAGAATGAGCCGCTTTTTCAAATATTTCTAAAATAAGATGTGTTCGATCAAAAATTTCGATGTGAATATAGTCACTAATATTTTTTTCTTGTTGGGCAGAAAGTGCTTCAGATACAATAACTTCTTCAATTTCATGGTCTTCACAAAATTTGCGAAGTTCTTCTAATTTTCCTGCTGTTAAAAATGAAACAGGATGAATTTCCCGTAATTTCATTTTTTCTACAAAATCAGGTTCAATACCATTAGATTTAATAAGGTTGAGAAATTCTTCATAATAGGCCTCTATATTCTTGGTTCGGTTATAGGGTGCCCAAATACAAAGCGCAAGTGTTTTTGGATGAAGAGAGGTTTCAATATTTTGTGTTTTTGCCATAATTTCAGGATAATTGGTTATAGGGCTATATTCTTATTACTACTATACAGCTTTTTTGTATAAACAGAAAGACTTTACCAAATAGGTTGTTTTAGCCTACTCACTGGGTTTTTTGGTCTAGGCGAAAGAGAGATTTTTTGATATGCTTATGTTGAATTGTAACAATTATATTAATTATTGAGAAAACTTATCCATTATGTTTGATTTTTTAACCGATAGATTTTCTTCACTTTTTTCTAAGTTGACAGGCACAGGTAAGCTTACAGAAAGCAATCTTGCAGAAACTATAGACAAGATTAAAGATTCGCTTATTGAGGCTGATGTACCATTTTCAGTTGTCAATACGTTTATTGATGAAATTAAACAAGAGGTTATGGGGCAAAAGGTGCTTGCATCTCTTAAACCTAGTGAGCTCTTTATCAAGATTGTTTATGATAAACTTAAAGAATTTTTGAGTATTGGCAACAGTGCGATAGAGTATCGTTTTCCTATACCATCGATTGTGATGGTTATGGGGCTTCAAGGATCGGGTAAGACTACAACTCTAGGGAAAATAGCTCATCGCCTTATTGAACAAGCAAAACACAAGAGAAAAACTCGCAAAATCCTCTTAGCTTCTGTGGATTTTTATCGTCCAGCAGCCGTTGATCAGCTTGAGATATTGGCAAAACAGGTTTCAGCAGACTTTTACAGAGCACCATCAACTAGTCCTGTTCAGGCAGCGCAAGAAATTCTTCAATATTATAAAATAAATCAGTATGAGTTATTATTGCTTGATACAGCAGGGCGATTGCATATTGATAATACAATGCTTGAAGAACTGCGGCAACTTGAAGCATTAGTGCAACCAAAGACAAAAATTCTCGTTCTTGATGCGATGACCGGACAAGAGTCTTTAACTGTTGCTCGAGCGTTTGAACAAGGGGTTGGCTATCAAGGTGCACTTTTGACTAAGATGGATAGTGATACACGTGGTGGGGCAGCATTTACATTTGGTTACACGCAAAAAAAACCAATTTTTTTCATGGGAACCGGTGAAAAGTTAGAGGATTTGGATCTATTCAAACCCGATCGTATGGCATCTCGTATTCTTGGTATGGGAGACCTTGAGTCTTTGATTGAAAAGGCGCAAACAAAAATAAAAGAATCCGAACAACAGGCAGCTGAAAAAGCAATCAAAAGTGGAAAATTCACTCTTGAGGATTTTGCTCGTCAAATATCTATGGTTGATAAGATGGGTTCATTATCATCTATCGCTAAATATATGCCTGGTATGGGTTCACTGAGTCCGGAGATGGTTCAGCAGGGGCAAGTTGAGATTGGCAAATTTAAAGCTATTATTAATTCAATGACCCCTAAAGAACGAAGAAATCACGTCCTACTCGATGGATCGAGACGAAAACGTATTGCTGTAGGAGCCGGTGTATCAGTTTCAGATATTAACGCGTTGATTACTCGGTTTGAACAAAGTCAGCAATTTGTTAAACTTTTTAATAATGGTAAATTTAAACAATTTTTCAAGTAACACTTATTTCATAAGGATTTTAAATATATGTCAGTAAAAATTAGACTTGCTCGTATTGGTAAAAAGCACGTTCCTTTTTTCAGAATAGTTGCTATTGATACTCGTAAAAAACGTGATGGTCAAAACTTGGCTAATCTTGGTACATACGATCCAATCGGCAATAAGCTTGTTCAGTTCAATCAAGAAGGTATCAATGAGTGGGTTTCTAAAGGTGCTCAACTAACTGATACTGTAGAAAAGCTACAAAAAATGTTCAAACTGCATGGTCTTAATAAGGCATTTGAAGCTCCAAAAGTTGCTCCAAAGAAGGAAGCTGCAGCTTCAACTCCAGAAATGAAAGCTGAAAAAGCTTCAAAAGTAGAAGCTCCAGCAGAAAAGAAGCCAAAAAAAATGGCTGAAGAAGCTTCTTCAGAAGAGTAATTATATCTTTCATGAACATTTCTTTGGTTACTTTGTTTCCACAACTTTATAAGCCATTTTTGGACGCAAGTCTTATAGGGCGAGCACGTCAATCTGGTTCGATCACAACGGATCTTATTAATCTATTGGATCTTACTGAGCCAAAAAAGCGTATTGATAGCCCAACTGTAGGACCGGGTACTGGTATGCTTATTAAGCCTGAAATAATGCAAAAGGCTATAGACATTCAGCAAGAAAAGTATGGTAGGGCATTTAGAATATTTTTTTCACCGCAAGGCAAAAAAATAGACCAGCAACTATTGAAAGAATTAGCTCCAATTATTCAACAACAGGAGCATCTTATGCTTATAGCGAGTCGCTATGAGGGCATTGATGCGCGAATTGAAGAAGAATATGCCGATATAGTTCTTTCTCTTGGAGATTTTGTGCTTATGGGTGGAGATATTCCAGCGATGGCATTTCTCGAGGGAATCCTTCGATTGATACCAGGTATTGTTGGAAAGTTAGAGTCCGTGGAAAAAGATTCATTTACTGGGCCATGGGTAGATTATCCAGAATATACATTGCCTGTTGAGTGGCATGGGCATAAAATACCTGAAATTGTCCAATCAGGTAATCATGCAGCTATTGAGCAGTGGCGATTAGATCAAGCAGCCCAAAAGACTGTTATAGGGCATTTTCAGTGGTTACGATCTTGGGCATTAAAAGATAAGCAAAAAGAGCTTGCTGCTCGGTATATACCATCTCATTATATGGTTCTTATGCATGATCAAATGCGGCTCAAAGATGGACGTATTGGTACCACTTCGGTTACTACAATGGATATTCATGATATTGCTAGATCTTGTAGAACCTATGGTATTAAAAATTTCTTTATATCAACGCCTTTGATTGATCAGCGAACTATTGTTCAGACTTTGCTTGATTTTTGGCAAAGTGATGAAGGAATTCGTTACAATAGTCATAGACACCAAGCAATTAGAAATGTTTGTTTGACTGAGTCTTTTGAAGAAACGGTTAAATATATTGAGGAAAAAGAGGGAAAAAAGCCTATTGTTATTGCTACCTCGGCACAGTACCATGAGTTACCTGTACTTAGTTATAGCGATCAGCAGAAGGTATGGGAGCAATCACGGCCAGTACTGATACTTTTGGGCACTGCCCATGGTATTTCAAATACAGTTTTGGAGCAGTGTAATTATATGTTGGCCCCGATTGAAGGGTTTACAGATTTTAACCATTTGGCTGTTCGTTCTGCAGCGGGGATTATATTAGATCGCTGGTTGGGTATAAATCCTCGATTTTTCCAGTTGGCAAAAGAGTAAATATAGCGTATATTATAGATAAAATATCTCACAAGTTTATTGATTTTCGATAGTAAGGAATGCTTTATGAAAGCTAAAAATTATACAAAAGAAACAATTTTAGGCATAGGTATGTCTGAGAGACCTTTTTCGCGCTTTTGTATTGGTGATACTGTTGCAGTATCTCAAAAAGTAACAGAAGGAAACAAGGAACGTATTCAAGTTTTCCAAGGTGATGTTATTGGTTTCCACAAAAAGGGTGTAAGTTCTACATTTACAGTTAGAAAAATTGGAGCAAATTCTATTGCGGTTGAAAGAATTTTTCCATTCTATGCACCTGTTATTACAGACATTAAAGTAGTGCGTCACGGTTCTGTTCGTCGAGCAAAACTATACTATGTACGTGATAAAGTTGGTAAGGCTGGTCGTGTTAAAGAAAAGGTTATGACACGAGATCAAAAAGAAACACGTAAGGCTCAAAGTATGTTTGAAACGTCTTCTATTGTAAAGACAGTTGAAAAATCTGAGTAAGAGTTTGGAGGGTAGGTGAATAAACTACTACTCTATAGTCTTTATGCAATTATAGTTTGCAGCATTGTTGGTTGTGGAAAGAAAAGAATAGATATTGATTTTCAACAGCATGAAGCAAGATTTGCAGATATTCCTATTCCATTTCAGATAACGCCACTAAGAGGTTCTACTTCTCCACAGTCCTGTGCATTTATCCTTACTGAAAATCAATCAGACTGTGTGCATTTTTATAAATTAGAAATGGAACGCATGGGTTGGAAATTAATAAGTGAGTTTCAGGGTTTTGAAGCGGTGCTTATATTTGAGAAGTTGCAAAGAATTTGCAACATTTCTATACGACCTACTCGACAAGATAAAGATGAATCTGTACAGGTTGTTATCATTCAAATGAATAAATTGAATTAAAAAAGCGGGAAGCTTTTTCCATAAAGGAAAAGGACTTCCCAGCTCTTTGTTAAGGGGTAGATTATTTACGCAGCAGTTCTACGTGTTTTTTTGCTCTTTTGTGGCATTTCATTTTGGTTGTCATTGCATTCGCATTTTTTCTTTGAGCAACAGCAAAATGCTTGAGTAAGTATAAGAGCTCCCAAAGCTCCACCAGCAATACCAAAACCTACTGCAGCACCATTTGCTTGTGCTTTACCTGGCATGCCTGCGAATGCTACTAAGGCTAAAATTGACAACATTAATTTTTTCATATTACTTCCTTTAATTTTCATTATTACTACTTCTTTTTTCCATCATTGTTATTACTCTAAATAAACTTTGTTACCGTATTCATCAAAGATATATTGGTTACCACGACGATCAGTGTGAATATTAGCCGTATAAGAACCGCGTCTTCTATATCGTGGAGATTCTTCTATAACAACTGTTCGAGGTCGATTTGCTGCTGCACCGATCATTGATCCAACAGCCAACCCACCAAGTGCCCAACCAGCCCCGCTGCCTTTGCCAGCTTGTGCCTGATAAGAACTACTTAGTGCCAAGAGAGTTAAGAGTGATAACATTAACTTTTTCATATTACTTCCCTTTATTTTATTGTTTCTATTACCATATTCATTTAAATAAATTCTAATTTCCTTTGTATCTTAATTATAAACAGATGTACGTGTTTCATTCTTCTTCTACCACAATTGTTGGTTGGCTATTATTAGCTGCAACTGTACCTGCCACCCCAGCCGCCACTAATCCAGTACCTACTCCATAGCCCCCATATCCTCCATCGCGACTTCTGCCATGATGGCCTCCACCATGGTGCCCTCCATGGCCGTATGTTATTTGATAAAAGCTGCTTAGTGCGAAGAGGGTTAAGAATGATAACATTAATTTTTTCATATAGTTTTCCTTATAAGAGATCATAGAGCTCATCGATACGAGATTGTAGTCTCTCAGCTCTTTGTTCAGCGTTTCTAATTTGATTTCTTATTTTATTTCTTTGTATTCTTGAAGCAGTTTCAAGTCTATTTTTTTGCTCTCTGATATAATCACGTTCAGATTCAAGCCTTGCTTCTAAATTATCAATGTCACGACTTGTAGAAGAGCTTTCGGTTGTAATAATTACTTCTTGTGGTCTTCTCCAGTATGGACTACCCCAATATCCACCGTACCAGGCTGGTCCACCAATAGAAACTCCCCAATTGAAACCGCCACCACGCCAACTTCTACCACCACCACGCCAATGTCCATGACCGCCACGGCCGCCACGGCCATGTCCACCACGGCCGCCACGTGCCTCTGTAATTTCAATTAAAAACAGTGGTGCAAATACTAAAAGAATACCGAATGCTGTGAATAACTTCTTTTTCATCTCCATTTCCCTCTATCTATACAATCTTGTGCTAATTTATTATTAATTCGATTGTAGCAGAAAGAAAAAAAGAAAAGCAAGGATTTATTTCAGCTTGTCAAAAAGCTTGTTGATTTTGCCGGCGCCAAGCAGTAGTAATAAGTCGTCTTGGCCGGCGGTTTGATGAGATTGAGAAATAAGCGAAGAAAAATCATTTTCGTATGGAATATAGGTTACAGAAAATGGTGGATTTTGGGCAATAAGTTCATCGACAAATCTTTTACTGGATACTCCATCGATAGGTTGTTCACTTGCAGGATAGATATCGGTAATAACAAGAGAATCTATATTGCTTTCCTCGAATACTTTTAGAAAGTCTTTCCATAGATAGTAGGTTCGAGTGTATCGATGAGGTTGGAAAAAAACGTGTAGCTTGTTCTTAGAACGCTTACGAGCAACCTTTAAAGTGTTTTCTATTTCACGAGGATGGTGTCCATAGTCATCAAAAACTTCTGTTCCTTTGAATGATCCACAATAACTAAAACGTCGCTGTATGCCCTTAAATACATCCAAAGCAGTAACAATGCTAGAGAGAGGAACCTCAAGATCTAAAGCTACAGCAATAGCAGCAAGACAATTTAAGATGTTATGCTGCCCGGGCATATGGATTTTTATAACTCCCAGTGATGTTGTGCAATCTTTTTTATAAAGATCAAAGGTTGAGTATGATGGTTGCAAATTAATATTTTTTGCATAAAAATCTGCTGATTCTGAAAGGCCATACTTGATAGTTTTAATATGTGTTAGTGGCATGAGTGATTGAATGACAGGGTCATCAATACATACAATCGCTTTACCATAGAAGGGCAAATTATTTAGAAATTGCATATAGGTTTGTTTGATATCATCTAGATCCTTATATGTTTCTAAGTGTTCTAGATCGATATTGGTAACAATACCTAGGGTTGCTTGCAGTTTTAAAAATGAGCGATCGCTTTCATCAGCTTCAGCTACCAAAAAATCTCCTGTACCAAGCTGTGCATTGGTAGATTGTTCAATAAGATGACCACCAATAATCACCGTTGGGTCTAGCTTACTTTCTATAAGAATATGTGAAATCATAGATGTTGTAGTAGTTTTTCCATGACTTCCCGCAACGGCAATGCTGAATTTAGTACGCATAAGTTCAGCAAGCATTAATGCTCGAGGAATGACGGGAATACTGCGCTGCTGAGCTAATAAAATTTCAGTATTGTCTGCCCGGATAGCCGAAGAATATACAAGTACATCAATCGAACTATCCTGACATATAAAACTATTATGATGATCTGCTATAGGGCAGCCTGCGGCTTTAAGATCAATGACACTTTTTTGTTGTATATCCTGATCACAGCCAGAGACAATAAAACCCTGAGCTTGCAAAATTGTAGCAATACCGCTCATACCTATTCCGCCAATTCCCATAAAATGTACATGGGCTTTTTTGCGATACATGATAGATACGTACTTTCTATATTATAGAAGCTCTTTTAATTTGATTAATTGGCTTTGTAAGCTAAGAATCTTAGCCTTTAAGTCTTCAGGTAAGCCAACAAGTTCTTGATCATTCATAGTTGTTTTTGAAGATGCGATAATAACTTTTGCATTTTTCTTGTTTTTGAGCTCTTGTTTTGCACCTTCAATAGTGAACTTTTTATCATAAAGAAGTTCTTTAATCAGATGAAATGTTGCCAGTTCTTTTTCCGTATAGAAGCGTTGACCACCTGGAGAGCGGTGAGATTTGATACCGAATTCTTTTTCCCAGAATCTGATAACAAAACGTTCTACTCCAACTGCTTTTGCTAATTGACCAATGCGAAACTGTTGTTTTTGCATTTTCATACGTTCTCACCTTTTTTGAAAAAAATTTGTATTTTGTCTATTTAATAACATTTTTATCAGCGAAATTTATCGTGGTTATTGTATGTTCTACGGAAACTTACTATATCATAAGATTTATTGTCTTGTAAAGTGAAATTATAGTTTACTGTCTTTCCTTTTAAATGGGTGCGACTAGTTCTTTTTTGAAAAACATGTTACGATTATTACAATTGAATCATTGATAAAATAATATTATTTACGAGGTTTCTTTCATGAGATTTAAGGATCTTTTTGTCCCTCTAGCATTAGCGTTAGTTGTAACTATGGGGATACAATATTTTTGGAGTTCGAAACAAGACTCTGGTCAAGAAAATAAATCAGCACAACTTCATGAAATTGCTCATCATGTTGATGTGGACATTACTGAATTTAAAGGAACTGAGTATGAAATTGATTTTATCGATGAAAAACCTCAGGATTTTCAACCGGCTACAACGGTAGTAGAAACTGATTCTGCACAATTTACTTTTTCTAACGAGGGAGCTGCTATAGACAAGGTAGTCTTTGTGCGTAGAAAAAAAAGAGGAACACAAACATTCGATACTTTTGAAGCGCATGGTCAAGAAGATAAACTTTTCTTGTTAGCATTTCATGACAAGACGCCATACTATTACAAGCAGATAGAACATAAAGAACTAGAAGATCGAATTATTCTTGTTTATACGGCTGATTTGAATGGTGATTCAGTAACTAAAGAATTTACAATCTTTAGAAAAATTGACCAAGTTGATCTCAAGATTTCACTTGATGTTGTCAATAACACTGAAAAAGGCATTCGAGCTCGTTTGCTTTTGCGATCACCACATTTGACATCTCTATCCGACGATCCAGTTCGTATTTTCTTTGAGGAGCGGGGTTCAATTAAGGTGTATAGTAATGCTAAAGAAATTTCTAACAAATTATTAAGCGGCCCTATTACTTTATTGGGCATGGATGATCGTTATTTCGCCTATGCTCTTACAGGTGATTCTAACCAATTTTTCCAACGCGCTTTTTTTAAAAGTTTATCTGATCAATCAATTGGTGCTTACTTGCAAAGTAAATGGATTAAACAAAGTGGTTCATGGACAACATCATTTTATTTAGGACCAAAACAAGCGCATAAGTTTGCAGCGGTTGATCCACGACTTGATGAAGTTTTGGATTATGGATGGTTGACTATATTATCCAAGTTTTTACTTCAGATGCTTAATATGGTTTATGCTTATGTTCAAAACTATGGTTGGGCTATCGTTGTTATGACAATTTTGCTGAAACTTATATTGTTACCATTTACATGGCGTGCAGAGCAAAAAATGAAGGGTGCTGCAGCACAACGAGATGAGTTGAATAGAAAGCTTGCTTACTTGAAAGAGCGATATAAAGATGATCCTCAAGCTTTGGCTCGTGAAAAAAGCGAAGCAATGCGTAAGCACGGCATGCCAGGGGTTGGTAGTTGTCTTCCAATGCTCTTACAAATTCCGATTTTTATTGCGTTAAACCGCGTGCTGAGTAATTCAATTAGCTTGTATAAGGCATCATTTTTATGGATACCTAATTTAGCAGCAAAAGATCCATATTATATACTTCCTGTTTTAGTAGTTATTGCAATTGTTTTACATTCACCAAGTTCATCAAAGGATCCAAAGCAAGGACTAATGCCATATGCAATGGCATTATTTTTTGGGGCAATTACAATGCAACTTTCATCCGGTTTGGTTCTTTTCATTTTGACAAGTACTGTTGCAGGTGTGCTCCAAGCAGGAGCTATGAAACTCTTTAAACGAGCATAGTCGTATGATACATAAGCTTCCGCCGCTCAAGCAGATGCTCAAGCAGTTGCAGCAAGTTCCTTATTTGGCGTCAAAGAATCTTTATCGTGTAGCGGTTCATTTTCTTGATATGGATGATCAAGCGTTAGAACAGTTTTGTAAATCGCTGGCAGATGCAAAAAAAAATTTAGAAAAATGCTCTATTTGTTGTGCATGGAAAGAAAGACAACGAGTATGTCTATTTTGTTTTGATACAAAACGTGATCAAAGTGTAGTGTGCGTTGTAGAAGCTTGGCAAGACTTATTAGCTATTGAAAAAACGGGTGGATATAAAGGTGTCTACCATGTTCTTGGTGGATCTATTTGTCCGCTTGATGGTATTGGCCCAGAGCAACTTTCTATTGAACTTTTAGTACAACGAACAAAGACAGATATCAAAGAAATTATTTTAGCTTTAAATCAAACTCCAGAGGGTGAAGCTACTTCTGCATATATAGCCCAGAAATTAATAGGGACTGTTATAATTTCTTGTCTTGCACAAGGCTTACCTGTTGGGGCTTCATTAGAATATATGGATAGGCTTACTGTTTATAAAGCTATATCTGAACGTAGGCCATTTTAAATGAAAGAAATATTATATGGTTAATCCATTATTAGATTTAAAGAAAATATATAGTGAACGACGTGCTCGGTTGTTAAAAACTATTCAAGACCAATATAAAACACCTGGTAGTATTGTATTATTTGCAAACTTTGAACGAGAACAAGAATTGTTTGTACAAGAAAGTTCTTTTTATTACTTTACGGGAGTTAATGAGCCCGGTTCGGTATTGGTTATTAATGATGATGGTAAAGCAACATTATATGTACCAAATACAAATGGTATACGTCAGCAATGGATTGAGGGAGCTCTTGATATATCACCTGAATCAATTATAGATTCTCACGTAGATGATATTAAATATCTTGGCGATTCAATCAAAGGTTATGAATTGGCACCTTTTTTTTCTGAATCGGACTATAAAAATATTATTGCATTATTGCGAGATCAAAAAACTGTTTTTACACTTGTACCAAATACGCAAACTGGCTATATTGAACAACGCAATATTTTGCAACGATTGTATGGTTTTGTGCCAACCTTGGAAAAAAGTGTGCAAAATATTAGTGTGATTGTAGCAGACATGCGCAGTAAAAAAAGTAATGAAGAAATTGATTTATTATATACAGCCATTGATATAACCAATATGGGACATGAATCTGCAGCCCATATGATTGCACCCGGACGTTCCGAATCTGAAGTGCATGCAAGTGTTGAATACGTTTTTACGGCATCACAAGCACAACTTGCATTTCCAACGATTGTTGGCAGTGGTAAAAACAGTACTGTGTTGCATTATACAGCAAATAATCAACTTCTGGAAAAGGATAGCCTTGTTGTTGTTGATTGTGGGGCACGTTTTTATCATTATTGTGCTGACTTAACAAGAACTTATCCTGTTTCCGGTAAGTTTACTATACGACAACGAGAAATCTATCAATTGGTGTTAGACTGCCAAGAATACATTGCAGATATTGCAAAACCGGGTATGTGGTTAAACAACAAAGACAAACCGGAAGAATCTCTTAATCATTTAGCACGTGAATTTTTCAAGAAGCATGATATGGATCAATACTTTTTGCATGGTATTGGGCACTATCTAGGACTTGATACGCATGATGTTGGTGATTATTCAAAACCTTTGGAAGAAGGTAATGTTATTACTATTGAACCGGGTCTCTATTTAGCACATGAAAATATTGGTGTTCGAATTGAAGATAATTATTGGATTGTTAAAACAGGAGCTGTTTGTTTGAGTGAAGCACTTCCAAAGAATCCAGAGGATATCGAAAAGTTGGTCAAAGAAACCTTTTAGTATTTTTGCAAAGTAATTATCTTGTTTTCTTTTTCCACATTCTATTGAGTAAAATCAAACTAATAAAGCTAATGGTTAAACCAGTTCCCAAGGATATACCAGCTGAAAGCCAATAGTTATGGCATGGTATGAAGCCTACAATTAAGAACGATATGCCGGCACTTACTAAACCAATGGCTCCATATGGTAATTGTGTATATACATGATCCATCATATAGCAACTCGAACTGGTTGAGGCCATTATAGTTGTTTCAGATATTGGAGAAAGATGGTCGCCAGCAACAGATCCTGAAAATACAGCACCAAGACATGGAAAAAGCAAACAAATACTGTCTGCATCAAGTTGTGCATCGAGATGAAGGAGATTAAGTAAGAATGGTATAGCAAAAGGAGTCATAATTGCCATGGTTCCCCATGATGATCCAGTGCAGGTTGCAATCAAAACAGAAACAATAAATAAAATAAATGGTAAGAACTGAACACTGAAATGACCTGTAAGTAATCCAGCAACATATTGTCCTGTTTTTAGATCTTCACGTAGTAATGTTGCAAAAATTCCAGCAAAAAATACCATAATTATAGCAAGTCCCATTACTTGGACTCCTTTAGAAAAAATATCAGGTATTTGAGATACGGTTATTTTTTTATGCAAGAGAAATAACGGTATTGATAAGCTTAATGTAATCGAGCAAGCATAAAATAAAAGTGGAAATATGTTTGTATTCTGTAAAGTTTCAATAAGTGTGTGCGGACCACCAAGTATCCAATAGCCCCCTGTGTATAAAATTCCAAAAATTGTACATCCAATGAGAGTTGCAATCGGGAATATAAAGTCAAACAAGCTTGCATCTTTCATGAAAGCTCCTCGTTTCAAAATGTGACCAATTGGTTTTTTTCCTCCAAACAGATTACCAGTTGTTTTTGCTATTTGCTCATGAAACGCCATGGGGCCAAACGAAATTCTTCGATTAATAATAAACAGTGTAATTGCAATCATTAGTAAAGAATAAAAAATATATGGAACACTTTTAAGATATATGTAAAAAGGGTCAGCTAAGATGATTGGATTTTCGCTTGGATCTAGGGAGATACCTGAAAGAGCAATTTGTCTAATGATCCAAGCAAGCCAACTTGAAACAGGAATAATCATGGCTAATGGTGCCGCCATAGAGTGAATAATAAAGGCCAATTTAACGCGGGGAATTTTGAATTTATCTGTTAGCGGATGCATTACATATCCTACAGTGAGGCTATTTAGGTAATCATCTAAAAAGAGTAAAACAGAAAAAAGGAGAGTTGATTGTTCAGCCTTACGTTGAGAAGTAATGTGATTTGCTATTTTATCACCAAAAGCAGTAGCTGCACCAGTAAAGCTTAACAGAGATACAACAACACTCATTAAGATTAAAAATGCATATACATAAAGATTGTCTATATCGGTTATAGTATTGAACACATGATCCCAAATTACTAGCAGACTATCGATTGGATTGAAATTTGCTACAATAAGCGAGGCAGCAACAATGCCAGTAAAGAAAGCAATTATAATATTTCTAGACCAAAGAGCAACCGCAAGTACTAAAAATGGAGGCATGGTAACAAGCCATGAATTATACATGAACAACCTTTATATGAAGTATGAAATAAATTTTATATGAAATATAGAAAGAAAGTAATCGAGGTTTGGATCAAAAATTATATTGCCCCGTGGGGCTTGGTCTTTTCAAGAAACTGAATTATGAAGAAAAGTTTTCTTTGTTCCATGAATATAAGCATAAAAAATGGACTTCTTTATGTCAATGGTCATTGACGCAATTGTCTTATATAGTATAATAAGATTATCCCGTTCTGTTTATAGAGAATAAATAATTAAAAGATTACTGTTTTTCCAAAGGGTTATTACATGGATTTTAACAAGACCTTCTATCTTAGCAAAGAAGCTCGAGCTCCAAAGTGGCATCTCATTGATGCTGAGGGTAAAATTTTAGGTCGACTAGCAACTGAGATTGCTGAAATATTGCGCGGCAAAAATAAGGCATACTATACGCCTCATACAGATGCTGGTGATTATGTCGTTGTTATCAACGCAAAAAAAGTAAAAATGACGGGTGAAAAGGAGACTGATAAGATCTACCTTAGTTACAGTGGCTGGATGGGTGGTCAAAAAGAAAGAACACCACGACAACTTTTGGAAAAACGTCCAACTGAAATTCTACAACATGCTGTCAAAGGTATGTTGCCAAAGAATCGTCTTTCTGGACAAGTTATCAAAAAGCTTAAAATATATGCTGGTTCTGAGCACCCACACATGGGTCAAATTTAATCTATATCAGATATAGTTATATAAAAAAGCCACGGTGTTTAACATCGTGGCTTTTTTATTTGTAATAAATCAGATGTGATTTATATTTGCTTAGATAATTATGATGTAAACATTGCCAAGATAGAATGAATATTGATTCCAATCAGGCTTAAAATATCCTTGAGCGATAAGACGATAAAGAGAGCCAATACGCTAATCCATGAAACATAGTGGATAGCTATACGAATTTTTTCTGATAAGGGACGTCTAATTATGGCCTCTATCGTGTTAAATAGAATTTGACCACCATCGGTAATAGGAACAGGAATCATGTTTAAAAATGCCAAATTTATGCTAAGAAATGCTAAAAGTAGAAAGAATATTCTATAGCCTAGGCGTGCGCCCATGACTATCTGAGCAACAATCATGATTGGGCCAGCTAGGTCACCCTTAGCTTGTCGAGTTATAATAGATTTAAAGCTGGCTACTACGTTCCAAAAACAGCTGATTGTTTCAGAAAATCCCATTTTAATGCTTTCAAAAAGTCCAAGGGATGGCATTATTTCCGTTTTAAAGAGCACACCAATTTGGCCTTGCGGATTCAATTGAACTGGTACAACTCGTTGCTTATTTGCCTGCTCAATTGTCAAATGAACCTGTTTGCCTGCATTAGATCGTAAAAATGCAATTACTTCACTGGCATTAGTAAATTTTGTAGAGCCATTGCCAGCAATGATTTTATCTTGTACTTGGAGACCTGCTTTCAGACCAACTGAACCAGGAGTAAAGCCGGCGATGATGGTTTCTTGTTTGTAGGCAGGGTTAATGAGTTGAGATTTAGGCATTCCAACTGTAAATAAAAAGCTAAAAATTACAAAACCGAGCAAAAAGTTGAAGGTAATTCCGCCGAGCATGACAATTAGTTTTTGCCAATATGGTGTTTCAGAGAAAAATTTGCCGGGAATTTGCATTTTTGCTATTTGCTCAGGATCTTTTTCATCAGGATCTAGGGCATCTACAATTTCTACGTATCCACCTAATGGGAGTGCTGATAGCTGAAATGTGGTATGGCCAATTTTCTTTTTTATGATGCTTGGACCCATACCGATTGAGAAAGATGGTGCTTTGATTTTAAGGAGCTTGGCAAATATAAAATGACCAAATTCATGAAAGCCAATAAGAAATCCTACTCCGAAAACACCAACAAATAAAAAAAATGCGCTTTGTATCAATGCAGCTATAGCCATCTATACTCCTTAAATAATATTTTTTTGAACTTTTTATTGAGAAATTCAGATTAGCATGTATATTAAATAGTGTCCATTTTGTCCAAGTATTGCCAGATGTATTATTTATCTGAATCTTGACTTGAAAAAAATACTAAAAAAGGTAGACTATTTATATACATTCATGAAAAAAGACCTTTTATTAGTCATTTCTTGTGTATAAAAAAGTGATCATTTCTAAAAATAACCGATAGAGGATTTGTTGCATTATGCCTACAGTCAATCAGCTTATTCGTAAAAAAAGAAAGCAAACTAAAGACAAGCCAAAGGGTCCGGCTCTTAAGCTTTGTCCTCAGGTGCGAGGTGTTTGTACTCGTGTGTTTACTACAACACCTAAAAAGCCTAACTCAGCGTTGCGTAAAGTTGCAAGAGTTAAGCTATCTAATGGCATGGAAGTCAGTGCATACATCCCAGGAGAAGGTCATAACTTACAGGAACACTCTGTGGTCTTGATCCGTGGTGGTCGAGTCCGTGATTTGCCGGGTGTTAAGTACCACATTATTCGTGGGGCTTTGGATACAGCTGGTGTAGAAAATAGAAAGCAGTCCCGCTCATTGTATGGTGCAAAGCGGCCTAAATAAATTGAATTGCTAAGAGGAATTAAAGATTATGCCTAGAAGAAAAAAAAGTAGTTTTACTCGAGACATCGGAGTTGATCTCGTTTATCAATCCGAAGTTGTGCAAAAATTGATTAATATGATCATGAAGCAGGGTAAAAAAAATACTGCACAGCGCATTGTTTATGGAGCGCTAGATATTTTGGCTCAGAAAAACAAGGGTGATAAACAAAAGGCGTTTGAATTATTTGAACGTGCTTTTAATCAAGTTACTCCGTCAGTTGAAGTGCGTCCACGCCGTGTTGGTGGTAGTGTATATCAAATACCTGTAGCTGTTCAGCCTTTACGTGCACGCGCATTAGCCTTTAGATGGGTTATTAAAGCTGCGGCAGCTCGTCCAGCAAAATCTATGGATCAGCGTTTGGCGCATGAATTTATGGATGCGGCAGAAGGTCGCGGTGGTGCGATCAAAAAGAAGATGGAAGTTCACAAAATGGCCGAATCCAACAGGGCCTTTTCCCATTATGCATGGTAGGATGACGAGTATAATATGAGTACGAAATTAAGCGATTATAGAAATATTGGAATTGTTGCTCACATTGATGCGGGTAAAACAACGGTAACGGAACGTATTTTGTTCTATACAGGTGTTTCGCATAAAATAGGTGAAGTTCATGAAGGCGCAGCTGTTATGGACTGGATGGAGCAAGAGCGTGAGCGTGGTATTACGATTACGTCAGCAGCAACGACTTGTTTCTGGAAAGACCGACAAATTAATATTATTGATACCCCGGGTCACGTTGATTTTACAATTGAAGTGGGCCGGTCTTTGCGTGTTCTTGACAGTATGGTGGGTGTTTTTTGTGGTGTAGGTGGTGTGCAGCCTCAATCTGAAACTGTATGGCGTCAAGCGAATCGTTATAAAGTTCCTCGTATTGCTTTTGTTAATAAGCTTGATCGTATTGGAGCAGACTACCTTAAGGTTATTGAAGACATCAACTTAAAGTTAAAAGGTAATGCAGTTTCTATGCAATTACAAGTTGGTAAATCAGAAGATTTTAATGGTATAATTGATTTGGTTCAAATGAAGATGGCCACATTTTCAGGTGAGATGGGCACTGATGTAACTTGGTCAGATATTCCTGAAGATTATAAAGCAGAAGCAGAAAAATATAGAACATTGCTTGTTGAAAAAATATGTGATACAGACGATGATCTTGCAGAAAAATATCTCGCTGGCGAAGAAGTTACTGTTGATGAATTAAAGGCTGCTATCCGTAAAGCGGTGATTAATTTAGAATTAACACCGGCATTTTGTGGTACAGCATTTAAAAACAAAGGCGTTCAGCTTTTACTGGATGCTGTTGTAGATTATCTGCCATCACCATTAGATGTTCCTCCTGTTGAAGGTGTTAATCCTAAAACAGATGTAGTGGAAATTCGAAAAGCAGATAAATCAGAACCATTTAGTGCATTAGCATTTAAAATTATGACCGACCCATTTGTGGGTGTTTTGACATTTATTCGTGTATATTCCGGAGTATTGAAATCCGGATCATATGTTCTTAATACGCGTACTGGTGAAAAAGAACGTGTTAGTCGTTTGGTTCAAATGCATGCTGATAAACGAGAAGAGATTCAAGATGTTGGAGCTGGTGATATCGCCGCTGTGGTTGGTATTAAAGATGTTGCAACTGGTGATACTCTTTGTGATGAAAAATATCCAATTGCGCTTGAGTCCATTGATATTCCACCTGCAGTTATTTCAGCTTCGGTTGAACCTAAAAACAAGGGTGAATATGAAAAAATGGCTCTTGCTTTACGTAAGATGATGTTGGAAGATCCATCATTCCGTTATTCATATGATAAAGAAACTGGTCAAACTGTTATTTCTGGTATGGGTGAATTGCACTTAGAAATAGTTGTAGATCGTCTTAGACGGGAGCAAAAAGTTGATCTTACTCAGGGTAGGATGCAGGTTGCGTACAAAGAAACTATTCGTGTACCAGTTGATGTTGAAGCAAAATATATCAAACAATCTGGTGGTCGTGGTCAATATGGACACGTATGGATTAAGTTTGAGCCGCTAGAGCGAGGAAAAGGGTTTGAATTTGTAAATGGAGTTACTGGTGGATCGATTCCAAGAGAATTTATTGCACCGGTTGAAAAAGGGTTGTTATCAGCTAAAGATAATGGCGTTCTTGCAAATTATCCCGTAGTAGATTTTAAGGCTACGTTGTATGACGGTTCGTATCATGACGTTGACTCTTCCGAGGAAGCGTTTAAAGCCGCGGCACGTATGGCATTTAAAAAAGGTATGCAACAGGCTTCTCCAGTATTATTAGAGCCTGTTATGAAGGTAGAAGTGGAGACACCAGATGAATATATGGGTGACGTTATGGGAGATTTAAACTCACGACGTGGTCGTATATTGGGTATGGAGGCCAAAGGTACTTCGCAGGTTATTGCTGCAGAAGTTCCTTTAGCAGAAATGGTCGGCTATGCAACTGACTTGCGTTCGATGACAAAAGGGCGTGCGACATATTCGATGGAATTTGAATGCTATCGTGAAGTGCCGCAACAAGTTCAGGACGAGATAGCTGGCGAAAAGTAAACGGTAAGTTAAGATAAACAGTTTTTTCAGGAGAAAAAATATTATGGCAAAAGATACGTTTGAGCGTAAGAAGCCCCATGTTAACGTTGGTACTATTGGTCACGTTGATCATGGTAAAACCACATTAACTGCGGCTATTACAAAGAGACAATCTGATAAAGGATTGGCGAGTTTTAAAGAATTTAGTGCTATTGATAATGCGCCAGAAGAAAGAGAACGTGGTATTACGATTGCAACATCACATGTTGAATATGAAACACCAAAGCGTCACTATGCTCACGTTGACTGTCCTGGTCACGCTGACTATGTAAAGAATATGATTACTGGTGCTGCACAGATGGATGGTGCTATTTTGGTAGTATCTGCTGCTGATGGTGCTATGCCTCAAACTCGTGAGCACTTGTTACTTGCTAAAAACGTGAACGTTCCTACGATCGTTGTTTTCCTTAATAAAGTTGACATGGTTGACGATGAGGAAATGGTTGAAATGGTTGAAGAAGAACTTCGTGAATTAATAACCAAGTATGGTTTTGATGGTGCAAATGTACCTGTAATTAAGGGTTCTGCTCTTAAATGTCTTGAAGGTGAAGATTCAGAAATTGGTTGTGGTGCTATTGATAGACTTATGGATGCTATTGATACTTATATTCCAGAACCAGCTCGTGAAATTGATAAACCATTCATGATGGCTGTTGAAGGTGTATTCTCTATACCAGGCCGTGGTACAGTTGCTACAGGTAGAATTGAACGTGGTGTTGTTAAAATTGGTGATGACGTTCAAGTTCTTGGATTCGATAAAAACATTGCAACAACTGTTACTGGTGTTGAAATGTTTAAAAAGTTGCTGGATCAAGGTCAAGCTGGTGATAACGTTGGTCTTTTACTGCGTGGTGTTAAAAAAGAAGACATTCAACGTGGTATGGTGATCTGTAAACCAGGTGCAATGAAGCTACATAAGAAATTTAAGTGTCAAGCTTATATTCTTAACAAAGATGAAGGTGGTCGTCATAGTCCATTTTTCACTGGTTATCGTCCTCAGTTCTACATTAGAACAACAGACGTTACAGGTATTGTAAGTTTGCCTGCTGGACGCGAAATGGTTATGCCTGGTGATGATGCTGAATTCAATATTGAATTGATTGCACCAGTTGCTATCGAAAATGATATGCGCTTTACAATTCGTGAAGGTGGTCGAACAGTTGGATCCGGTGTTGTTACTGAGGTTACTGATTAAGTTTAGGTTTAACTAATGAAAAAACAAAGAATTAGATTAACATTAAAATCCTACGACCATCAATTGCTTGATAAGGCCGTTAAACAAATTGTTCTAACAGTTAGAAGAACAGGGTCCCATATGGTGGGCCCTGTTCCAATGCCTAACAAAAAACGATGTTTTACAGTTTTGCGATCTCCACACGTGGATAAAAAATCGCGAGAGCAGTTTGAGATTATTACGCACAGACGTATTCTAGATATCTTATCCCCTTCGGATCAGACGATGGATGCGCTGATGAAATTAAGTATTTCATCAGGTGTTGATGTAGAGATTCGTTAGAAAGGGCTAGTTATATGATTTGCGGTCTTTGGGGTAGAAAAATTGGTATGACACAGATCTTTAAAGATGATCAGACTGTCATTCCAGTTACTGTTATTGACGCATCGCATTGGGTAATTACACAAATAAAGACCACTGCGTGTGACGGGTATGATGCAGTACAAGTTGGTCAAGTGCGTAAAAAGTACAATAATGATCAATTTAGTCCTGCTTGGCTTAAGGAGCCTCGGAAATATTTTAGTAATATGAAAGAGGTTAAGTTGTCAGAAGAAAATACAGCATTGAAAGTTGGTCAAGCTGTTGAATTTTATAATGATTTGCAAGAAGGTGCAACAGTTAATGTCTTTGGCACAACAATCGGTAAAGGTTTTGCCGGTGTTATGAAAAGACATAATTTTAGTGGTGGTCGAAAGACACATGGTTCGACATTTCACCGAGCTCCAGGTTCGATTAGTTTTTGGGCTACACAGGGACGTGTTATTAAAGGTAAAAAATTGCCTGGACATATGGGTTCTGTAAAGCGAGTTATGAAAAATCTTGAGATTATCAAGATTGATCCTAATGCGCAAATTATTTTGGTTAAAGGATCAGTACCTGGTAGACCAGGATCATTAGTATTTGTGCAAAAGAATGGATAGACGATGACAGAACAGAAAACAGAAAATAAAAAAGGTTTGACAGTTTTGACTGCGCAAGACGTAGGTTTAACTGCGCGTGTTGATGCATCAAATGCTGCAAATTTTTCTCAATACGTACGAACATTATTGCTCAATTGGCGACAAGGGACAGTGGGCGTTAAGGGACGTTCAGACGTCAGCTATTCAAACAAAAAACCATGGAAGCAAAAGGGTACAGGTAGAGCTCGAGCGGGTTCAGCACGTTCGCCATTGTGGCGCGGTGGTGGTGTCATATTTGGACCACAAGCACGTACACGTAAAGTTTCTGTGCCTAAGGCGCTAAAAAAGCGTGTTCTTAATGAATTATTTGGACAATTGTTGGATAACAATGCGGTTATAATATTGAATTGGATGTTGAATTCAAATGTTCCAAAAACATCTTTAGCAAATCGCATGTTGAAAGAACATAATTTATACGATTCAAAGATTCTTTTAATGCTTTCCAATGATGATATTTTGATGCAACGTTCTTTTTCTAATTTGCCGAATGTTCGATTGGTTTTATTTGATCAAATAAATGCATTTGATTTAGCGCATGCAGAAAAAGTTCTTGTATTTGAAAAAGATATGGATTCCTTTAAAGAAATGGTGGCGCGATGGAATTAAGTATTTACGATATTATCAAAGGGCCAGTTCTTAGTGAGGATGCCCATAAGAAAAATAGAGATCTTGGACAGCTTGTATTACAAGTTCATTCAAGTGCGACCAAACCTTTAATCAAAGAAGCGATGAAAAAGCTTTTTAACGTTGAAGTTGATACTGTTCGAACTTATATTCGTCCGGGTAAACGTAAACGTGTGGGCCAAACTCGTCTTTTTCGTGAAGAAGGAAATGAAAAAAGAGCGAATATTACTCTCAAAGAAGGTTATACGCTTGATCTATTTGGAACGCAAGAGGTTGCTGCAATAGAGCGCCCTGCAAAAGAAAAGAAAAATGATAAGTAATCAAGGGATTAAAGGCGAATAACTATGGCAATTATAACAAGAAAACCTCGGAGTGCTGCATTACGTTTCCAGACGTATGTTTCTACCGATGAGTTAACAAAGAAAAAGCCAGAAAAGAGTTTAACGGTTGGATTAAAACGAAAAGCTGGACGAAATGCCTATGGTCGCATAACAGTGCGTCATCGGGGTGGTGGAGCAGCTCGTTTATATCGTGTTGTTGATTTTAGACGCAGTGTTAAAGATGTTTCTGGTAAAGTTACAGCAATTGAATACGATCCGAATAGAAATGTGCCGATTGCTTTGGTAGTTTACAAAACCGGTGTAAAACGGTATATTTTATTACCAGAGGGGTTAAAGGTTGGAAACGAAGTTATAGCTTCTGTTGATGCTGAGGCAAAACTAGGTTGTTCACTACCATTTAGAAAAATACCTGTTGGATTTACTGTTCACAATGTTGAATTGAAACCCGGTTTAGGTGGAAAATTTGCAAGAAGTGCGGGAACTTCGGTTCAATTTGTAGCTAAATCAGATAAGTATGCTACTTTGCGTATGCCTTCAGGTGAAATGCGCAATGTTTTACTAGATTGTTGGGCAACAGTTGGCGTACTTGGTAACGCAGATTATAAAAATATTGTTATTGGAAAAGCAGGAAGAACTCGTCATATGGGCTTCAGGCCGACGGTTCGCGGTATGGCAATGAACCCTGTTGATCACCCACATGGTGGTGGTGAGGGTCGTTCGAAGTCCGGTAAGCACCCAGTTTCTCCTTGGGGTAAAGGTGCTAAAGGTACTCGAACGAGACGTCGTAAAGATGCTTTGATACTTAAAAGAAGAAAAAAATAAGTAGGATTATATTATATGGCTAAAAAGGTTTTATAATAATGGCAAGATCATCAAAGAAGGGTCCTTTTGTAGATTCTTCATTAATGAAAAAAATTATTAATGCAAAAAAAGAGAGCAAACCGCAGGCAATTAAAACGTGGTCTCGACGTAGTATGGTTCTTCCAGAATTTGTTGGATTAACTATTAACGTTCATGATGGACGTAAGTTTGTGCCTGTTTTTGTTTCCGAAAATATGGTAGGGTACTCTCTTGGTGAATTTGCTCCTACGCGTACTTTTAAGATGCACAGTGGACAACGTCAAGCTGGAGCAAAAGGATAATTCATGGAATACAATGCAAAAGCGCGTTACATTCGCGTTTCTCCATATAAATTACGTCCAGTAGTTGACGTTATTAGGGGTAAGAATGTTGACTACGCACTGAATTGGCTTTCAGTGCAAGCTCTTAAAAAAGTAGTACCATTGAAAAAGGTATTAGAATCAGCAGTGGCTAATGCAAAAGATCGTTCTGATTTAAGACCGTTTGATTTGCTGATTAAGGAAGTTAAAGTGGATCAAGGTCCTGTATTTAAATACTTTAAGCCAGGTTCAAAGGGAGCTGCAAAAGTTCAACGTAAACGGCTGAGCCATATCAGTATAACTTTAACAAAGAAAGAGGCTTAGGATGGGACAAAAGGTAAATCCAGTAGGCTTCCGCATAGGTGTTTATCGTCCGTGGACTTCTCGATGGTTTGCACGTGGTTCATATGGTAAACAACTATTGCTAGATCAAAAAATACGTGAGTATTTGAAAAAATCTCTTGATGCCGCGGAAGTTGGTGATATTGAGATAGAAAAAACTGGTGATTCAGTTAAAATTATTATTCATACAGCTCGTGCAGGTATCGTTATTGGTAAAAAGGGTCAAGAAATCGACAAATTGCGTCGTGAATTGGCACAAATTCTTGATATTTCGAGTGTTGAAATTTCAGTTCAAGAAATCAAATCGCCTGAATTGACTGCTCAATTAGTTGCTCAAAACATTGCAACACAGATTGAGCGTCGAGCTAACTATAAAAAAGTTATGAAAAAGGCAATGGCTGGAACAAGTCGTGCTGGTGCTCAAGGTGTTAAGATCTGTATAGCAGGAAGACTCGGCGGTGCAGAAATTGCACGTAGTGAATGGGGACGCGTTGGCTCTATTCCTCTGCATACTCTACGTTATGATATTGATTATGCTGCGGTAACAGCAATGACTACTTACGGCATTATTGGTATTAAAGTGTGGATTTGTCGAGGCGAGTATCAACTTAAGAAATAATGAATAAGGAATTACAGATATGTTGATGCCCAAAAAAACAAAATTTAGAAAAGTGCAACGTGGTACCATGAAGGGTCTATCCAAGGGTGGACGAGAAGTCATCTTTGGGAGCTATGGACTTCAAGCTGTAGAACCAGCATGGGTTTCTGCTGCACAGATCGAAGCAATGCGTGTAACTGTGAACAGAAGGCTAAAAAAGGTCGGACGGCTCTTTTTGCGAATTTTTCCAGATAAGCCTATTACAAAAAAGCCCGCTGAAACACGTATGGGTAAGGGTAAAGGTGCTCCTGAATTCTGGGTTTCAGTCGTTAAGCGTGGTCGTGTGCTTATTGAGATTGAAGGTCTAGAAGAACAAGAAGCAAAGGCAGTTTTAAAGTTAGCTAGTTACAAATTGCCGTTGAAAACAAAATTTGTAAGAAAGCAATCAGAGATATGAAAAAAGAGTTAAAAGACCTACAGGGTCTCAACATGCAAGAACTAAAAGATAGAGCTGATGCATTGCGTCAAGAATTATTTAGTTTGAGGCTTCAGATTAGAACGTCTTACGTGAAAGATAATTCGCAATTTAAAAAATTGCGTAAAGATATTGCGCGTGTGTTGACAGTTAAAACCCAAAAGGAAGCCCAGGAGGTTAACAGTGGCAACTAAAGCAGCAGAAACAGTAAAAAAGCGCCTTTTGAGTGGGACAGTCGTTTCTGACAAAATGAATAAAAGTTTCGTGGTTTCTATTGAAAGTTCAAAAAGACACCCAGTAACGAATAAAATTGTCAAAACGCATAAAAAATATAAAGTGCATGATGCTAAGGACGAAGCTCACATTGGTGATATTGTAGAGATCTATGAAGGTCGTCCAGTGTCAAAAGAGAAGTTTATGTATCTGCATAAAATAGTGAATAAGAACATTAAGTAGCTAGATAGGATATAATAGAATGATTCAAAAAGAAACTATGCTGGCTTTAGCGGATAACTCTGGGGCCAAATTGCTCAGAACGATTCATGTTATCGGAAGTACGCGTAAAAGATATGCTTATTTAGGCGATTTAGTCAAATGTTCTGTTCGTGAGGCAATTCCTGGTGGAAAAGTCAAAAAAGGCGATGTTGTTACTGCCGTAATTGTACGAACCAGAAAAGAAATGCGTCGTAAAGATGGCAGTTATGTCCGTTTTGGTGAAAATGCAGCAGTGATTATTAAAGATAAAGAAATGATAGGGACCCGTATTTTTGGACCGGTAGCTCGTGAACTTAAGGCTTATAAGGGAATTATGTCTTTAGCTCCGGAAGTATTATAGGAGTGAATGATGAAAAGGCTTAAGAAAAACGATAAAGTGCTTGTTATTGCCGGTAAGGATAAGGGTAAACAAGGTGTTGTTATAGGAATTATTTGGAAAAAAAACACTGTTCGAGTTGAAGGTGTAAATGTATTGACTCGACATGTAAAGCCAAAAAGGCAAGGCGAAAAAGGTGGAATTGTCAAAGAAGAGGGATATATTCATATCTCTAATGTTATGCCAATTCGCACTTCTGATAACAAGCCATGCAGAGTTAACAAGATAGAACGATGATATGGCAGCAGATGGTAAGGAATAAATAGATGGCTAAGTCTAGATTAGAAGAAACGTATATTAATAAAATACGTCCTGAACTCTATAAATCATTAGAGTTAAAAAATATCATGGAAACACCTAAGATTGAAAAAATTGTATTGAATATAGGTGTAAAAGATGCAGTGGCGGACAGTAGAGTTCTTCAAAAAGTAACAACTCTATTAGAAAATATTGCAGGGCAAAAAGCGGTAAAGACGCTAGCCAAGAAATCTATTGCTGGTTTTAAGATTCGTGAAGGGATGCCTTTAGGAACTAAAGTTACATTGCGACGTAGGTTAATGTATGAGTTTTTGGATAAACTTATTAATTTGGCTTTACCGAATGTTAGAGATTTCCAAGGTGTTTCTGTTAAACTAGATGGTAAAGGCAACTATAATCTAGGTATTAAAGATTGGATCATCTTTCCTGAACTTGATTACGGTGCTTTAGACAAATCATATGGTATGAATGTTACAATTCATACATCAACTTCAGATGATAAACAAGCATTTGAATTGCTTAAGAGCTTTGGAATGCCGTTTAAAAAAGACGTAACCAATTAATAAGGAAATATATGGCTAAAAAATCAATGATAGAAAAAAATAAGCGAAGAATCGAATTAGTTAAGCGTTATGCTGCTGCTCGTTCTAAGCTAGTGGGCATTGTGAAAAATCAAGATGCCTCACTTGAAGATAAGATGAAAGCTCAAGAAATGATTGCTAAGCTTCCTCGTAATTCTTCAAAAGTTCGTATTAGGAACCGATGTGCTTTAACAGGCAGAGCACGTGGTTATATGGGTTTCTTCAATCTTTCTCGTATCGAAATGCGTCGTTTAGCGTTAAAGGGTGAGTTGCCAGGTGTCAGAAAAGCAAGTTGGTAATTTAAAAAGGTTTATAAAAAGATGTCAAAAGATTCAATTGGTGATTTTTTAACCATTATAAGAAATGCAATTATGGCTTCAAAGCCAATAGCAATTGCTCCACACTCTCGTATGCGTAGCGAAATAGCGTCTATTTTACAGCTAGAAGGCTTTATCAACGGGGTGCAAATTAAAGAAATCGATAACAAAAAATTTATTTCGATTGACTTGAGATATGTTGATGGTGAATCTGTGATTCATGAAATCAAACGAGTCAGTAGGCCAGGAAGACGAAGTTATGCTCGTATGCATGAGTTGAAGCCTGTTATTGGGGGATTGGGTATTTCAATCTTGACCACAAATAAAGGTCTTATGACAAATAAAAGAGCAAAAGATGTGACTGTCGGCGGCGAAGTATTGTGTACAGTTTGGTAAGGAAGGAACATCAATGTCCAAAATTGGAAGAAAACCGATAAAAATTGGCGATGTAACTGTTGACGTTAAAGGTCAAGATATACATTTCAAGGGAAAAGAGGCTTCTGGAGTTTATACCTTACCAGAATATATCAAGATTGATAAACAAGATAAGGTTATTACTCTGGGATTAGAAGACTCAAACAAAAAAAGTTTTTGGGGACTTCATCGAGCACTTTTATCTAATGTTCTTTCTGGTGCAGAAAAGCAATTTGAGAAAAAGTTGATAATTAATGGTTTGGGTTATAAAGCACAGGTACAAGGATCTAGCGTTGTATTGACACTTGGTTTTAGCCATAAAATTGATTATGTGCTACCAGAAGGTGTTTCTATGGAGGTAGATAAATCTGGTCAAAGGTTGACATTGCGTTCTGCAAATAAACAACAACTTGGTCAAGCATGTGCGAGTATTCGTGCATTTAGACCACCAGAGCCGTATAAAGGTACCGGTATTAAACTTGAAAATGAAATTATTGCACGTAAAGCTGGTAAAGCTAAGGGTGCCTAAGAACTATTATAAGGGATGTTAACGTGTCATTAAAGACAAAAAATAAAAAGCGGAAACTGCGACGTAAAGAACGTACCAGTGCTAAGGTAAGAGCCAAGGGTGGTTCTATTCGTGTGTCCGTTTTTCGTAGCTTAAAACAAGTATATGGGCAAGTAATTGATGATGCTAAGCAAACAACAATTGTTGCGTCTTCTACAGCTGAATTAAAAGATCGTAAGGGTGATAAAAAAGAACTCGCCAAAGAGGCAGGTCTTCTTTTAGCACAAAAGGCATTGGAAAAAGGAATTACAAATGTCGCTTTTGATCGCGGTCAATATCGTTATCATGGACGTGTAAAAGCCTTTGCTGAAGGTTTACGTCAAGGAGGCTTACAGGTTTAATATGGTAAATAAAAAATCAGAAAATACAGAAAAAAATTACGTTGATGCAGTTATCAGTGTTCGTCGTGTAACTAAGGTTACCAAGGGTGGAAAGCGATTTTCATTTTCAGCTGTGGTAGTTACTGGTGATCAACAAGGTAATATTGGTATAGCTCAAGGGAAGAGTCGAGAAGTTTCTTCGGCAATTGCAAAAGCAACAGCTCGTGCACGCAAAAAAATGATTCATGTTGCATTGCGTGGAACTACAATTCCATATCCAGTTGTTGGAAGACATGGTGCAAGTAGGGTTGTTTTACGTTCAGCATATAAAGGTACTGGTGTTATTGCAGGTGGTGCAATGCGTGCAGTTATGGATGCTGTTGGTATAAAAGACATTTTAGCTAAATCTATTGGTGCTCCTCAACATCAAAACGTTGTTAAGGCTACTTTGAATGCGTTGGCTCAATTGCGTTCAGCAAGTCACATTGCGCGTTTAAGAGGAAAAACTATAGAAGAAATTACAAGAGGTTCACATGTTAGCGCTTCATAATTTAGTACCTGCGGGTAAAAAGAAAAAACGTATTGGTCGTGGCGGTAGCCGTGGTGGAACATCTGGTCGTGGATCTAAAGGACAAAAAGCACGTTCTGGAAGTCACAATGTACGAGCAGGTTTTGAAGGTGGACAAATGCCTTTGTACCGTCGTTTACCAAAGCGCGGATTTAATAATAAGTTTTTTGCACAAGAAACAGTTACTATTTCTCTAGAGTTTCTTGATACAAAATTTGTTGAAAATCAAGAAATTACAAAAGCATTACTTGAATCACGTGGCTTTATTAAAAAGAATATGCGTGTTAAGGTATTGGGTGGTTACACACCAACCAAGAAACTCATCGTTGAAGCAGATGCGTTTAGTAAGTCTGCACGTGAAGCCATAGAAGCAAGCAGTGGTCAAGTGAGGATAGCTTAAGGGGATTAGAGCAGTGATACAATTAAGAAGTTTTCTTAACGTTTTTAATATTTCTGAATTACGTAGAAAAATATTGTTTACCTTAGGCTGTTTGATTGTGTTTCGTCTGGGAAGTATTATACCAGTTCCAGGAATCAATCTGACGCTTTTGGGAGAATATCTTAAACAAGCGAGTAACTTAGGACTTTGGTTTAACTATTTAGATACTTATTCTGGTGCTAGCTTATCTCAATGTCGTCTTTTTGCTTTGGGTATTGGGCCATATATTACAGCTTCTATCGCTATTCAACTATTTGGTATGACAATACCGTATTTTGAAGAGTTGATGAAAGAAGGTGAATATGGTCGTAAGATTATGAATCAGTATACACGTTATCTTACATTGGTTTTGGCTATTGTGTATAGTTTTGGTTACGCGGGACTTCTTCAAAAGCAAGGTATTGTGCTCAATCCTGGCATTGGTTTTACAATTACTTTTGTAGCTGCATTGACTGCAGGTGCAATGTTTGTAATGTGGTTAGGTGACCAAATTACTCTTTATGGTTTGGGTAATGGTTCTTCAATGATTATTTTTGCAGGAATCGTTTCAAGTTTTCCAAACTATTTTCAATCAACAGTGAATGCTATTTGGGGTGGAGAAGTTAGTTCTATTGCGATGGCTTTAGTTCTTGCTTTCTTTATTTTGATTATTGCCTGTATTGTTTTTTTGGAAAAGGGTGATCGTAAGATTCCTATTCAATATGCACGAAAAATGATCGGTAATAGAGTTTACGGTGGTCAGAGTAGTTACATCCCATTCAAGGTTAATCCAGTTGGTGTGATGCCTGTTATTTTTGCGCAAGCGGCATTACAGTTTCCTGGCATGGCTATAAATATTTTGGCAAATTATTTTCCAACGTTGGATTTTTTAAAGGCTTTTGCTTCACCGCAAAGCCCAGTGTTTAGCGTTATGCAGTTTCTACTAATTATTTTCTTTACTTTTGTTTGGACTGCATTGCAATTTAATCCAGATGAATTGGCCGATAATCTCAAGAAAAATGGTGGTTTTATTCCAGGTGTACGTCCAGGTAAAAGTACAGCACATTATCTTGATTATATTCTCAATAGAGTTGGTTTGGTAGGAGCAATTTATCTTGGTATTTTAGCAATTACTCCAAATATTCTTTTGGCTTTAGTAAAAATGCCATTTTATCTTGGTGGAACATCATTGTTGATTGTCGTTGGGGTTGCTTTAGAGTTTTCTTCTCAGGCTGAATCTTATTTGATTGAGCATCGGTATGAAGGATTTTTATCTTCAGGTCGAGTTAAATCCAGGGTTTAAAGGTATGACAGAATCTAGACAACAACAGGATATTGTAATTTTTATTGCCCCCCCAGGAGCAGGCAAGGGATCAATTTCTCAAAAATGTATCAAGGAGCTCGGGTGGGAGCAGCTTTCCACGGGAAATTTATGTCGAAAAAACATTGAAAAAGGCAGTGAGTTAGGGCAAAAAATAGATTTTGCTATCAAATCTGGTAGACTAGTATCAGATGATCTTATTGTTGCAATGGTTCGTGAATGGTTTCATGAGAATCCTGATCGAGATCGCACAGTGATATTAGATGGTTTTCCACGGACCGTGCCACAGGCTATGGCTTTTAAGGCAATGTTGACTGCAGAATTTCCTTTAACCAGGGTTCGAGTGGTTCAATTAAAGGTTTCAGATGAAGAATTAATTAGGCGATTAACATCGCGATTGACATGTTCAAATAAGGATTGCCAACAGGTATATTCTCTCCTTGAAAGTTCAGGGATGATTCCGAAGGTTGATTTGGAGTGTGACATTTGTAAGTCAAAGCTTACACAACGCTCAGATGATAATATTACTACTGTTCGGGACCGTTTATCGAATTACTATCGGCATGAAGAAGATTTATTGAATTATTATTCTTCTGTTGGATGGTCAATAATTCAAGTTAATGTTGAGAGTTCCTTGGATAAAGTGTTTGATCAATTTAAATCAAAGCTTGATGTATAATTGTTATGATAGTAATTAAAAACAAAAATGCTTTAGCTAAGATGCGTCAAGCAGGGGAAAAGTTATCACCGATAGTTGAAATAGCTTGTCGTGAAATAGCACAACCAGGGGTTTCTACAGCTGCTGTAGATGCTTGGATTGAGAAAGAATTACGTAAGGCTGGTATGACATCAAAGGCCAAAGGTTATAAAGGCTATAAGCATGTCAGTTGTATTTCTGTGAATGATGTGATTGTTCATGGGGTGCCTTCTGAAAATGTTATATTGAAGCCAGGTGACTTAGTTACCATTGATGTTTGTGCAGCATGGAATGAATATTGTGCTGATATGGCACGATGTTTTTTTGTCGGAGGTGTTTATACAGATCAGGCAAAGAGATTTTCGGATACAGCTCAGCGGGCTTTAGATATTGGAATTAAGCAAATGGTTCCAGGTAAGCGATTATCCGATATTTCGGCGGCGATTCAGCAAGAGGTTGAGCAGCATGGTTTTGGTGTTATTCGTGATTTTGCAGGTCATGGTATCGGCAAACGAATGCACGAAGAGCCTGAGGTGGTAAATTATGGTAAACCAGGAGAGGGACCAGTTTTATTACCAGGCATGGTTTTTGCGATAGAGCCCATGATCTCATTGGGAGATTATAAGGTTAGGATAGCAAAGGATGGTTGGACCGCACATACGGCAGATGGATCGTTAGCGGCTCACGTTGAAGATACGGTAGTGATAACTGAACAGGGACCTCAAATTTTGACGCGATTGTCATAAGAGGGCAAAATTGAGAATATATGAAACAAAAAGATGATGTTGTAAAGGTTGAGGGTATAGTGCGTGAAACATTGCCAAATGCAATGTTTCGTGTTGAATTAGAAGGCGGACATGTGGTATTGAGTCATGTTTCGGGCAAAATGCGTATGCATTATATTAGAATTTTACCGGGTGACAAGGTCTTATTGGAATTGTCTCCATATGATTTGACTCGTGGAAGAATTACAAGACGGTTTAAAAGTTAAAGATTGAAAGAAGAAAAGTCTCATGAAAGTGCGAACTTCAGTTAAACCAATTTGCGATGGTTGTCGCATTATTAAGCGTGCAAAAATTGTACGAATTATTTGTTCAAAAAATAAAAGACATAAACAGCGTCAAGGGTAAGGAACTATATTATGGCAAGAATTGAGGGTGTTAATTTACCTTCCGGGAAACGAGTAGAATACGGATTAACGTATTTATACGGTGTTGGTGTTAAGACTTCCCGTGATATTTTAGATCAATTAAAGATTGATTATAATATACGAATTAAAGATTTAACTGACGTTCAAATTGCAGCTATTCAAAAAAAGCTTACAGCTGATTATGTAATCGAAGGTGATTTGCGTAAAGAGGTTACATTGAACATTAAGCGCTTGAGTGAAATTGGTTCATACCGAGGAACGCGTCACAGAAAAGGTTTGCCATCTCGAGGTCAGCGTACGAAGACAAATGCTCGTACACGTAAAGGTCCTCGTAAAAAGGGTGGTGCTGTTGCATTAAAACGTAAAGTAACGAAGAAATAGGTAACGGATTAACTTATGGCATATAAGAAAAAAACAAAAAAAGTAAAAAGAAAAGTTGATGCAGTAGTAGCACACGTAAAATCTAGTTTTAATAACACGCTAGTTACTGTAACAACAGATTCGGGCGATGTTCTTTTGCGATCCAGCTCAGGAAAGCTAGGTTTTAAGGGTTCTCGAAAAGGCACTCCATATGCAGCGGGACAAGTTGCTGCAACTTTGGCAAAAGATATGGCTCCATTTGGTGTTAAGACAATGGAAATTAACATGCAAGGTCCTGGGTCAGGACGAGAAGCCGTTGTGCGAGGATTTCAAGGTTCTGGATTAAATATCACGGTACTTCGTGATGTAACACCATTGCCACATAATGGAACTCGTGCACCGAAAAAGCGACGTGTATAAAAAGTTTTGTAAGATAAATCATCTGTAAGAGCGAGCAAAGGGAATATGGAGAAAATTAGAAAAGAACGAGAAAAAAGCCAACAAGATAACAAAGCAGCTGGCGATAAAAGTGAAAAAAAACGCGGCAAAAAGTTGTCTGGTTATGGTATTCAGTTAAGAGAAAAGCAAAAAGTTAAAGAAATTTATGGTATGCGCGAGCGTCAATTTAAACGTTTCTTTGATTTGGCTACTCGATCAGAGGGTGGTGCTGGTGAAAACTTATTGAGTTTGTTGGAAAGACGACTTGATAATGTTGTATATCGTCTTAAATTAGCTGTTACTCGTACACAAGCACGTCAAATTATTGTTCATGGTCATATATTAGTTAATGGCAAAAAAGTTTCTTCACCATCCTTCTTAGTTGATGTTAACGACAAGATTACTCTTGCAGATAAAGTGGTTAAGAAAGAAAAATTTGTAGAACAAGTGATTGATAAACGTCTTAATATTGGTATTAAAGTTCCAGAATGGCTTGAACTCAACAAACAAAATCGTAATGGTTTAGTATTGCGATTTCCTGTGCGTTCAGATATTCAAGCACCTATTGAAGAGCACTTGATTGTTGAGCTTTATTCTAAATAATGTCGTTGGTTAGTAAATGGTGGTCATATTTTAACAGTTTTATAAGTCGGGATAATATATGAATAAAGAAGAGTATAAACCTTTGACGATTCCTCGTGTAGTATGGGATAGGGACAGCTTATCTGATACTTATGGCAAGTTGGTTGCACAACCGCTTGAACCTGGGTTCGGAATCACGATTGGGAATGCCTTGCGTCGGGTTTTACTTGCTGCTGTTGAGGGGTCAGCTGTTTCGTCAGTTATTATTAAGGATGTTAATAATGAATTTTCGACGATACCAGGCGTAAAAGAAGATATTATGCAGTTGGTACTGAATATCAAAGAAATCGTTATTAAAAGTCTCGATGGTAAATCTGGTAAAATGATCCTGAATCACAAAGGTGAAGGTGTAGTTAAAGTTTCTGATATAAAAGTTAGTGATAATCTTGAATTGATCAATAAGGATCATGTCCTTGCTCATGTATCCCAAGGTGGTGAGTTGGATATTCAATTTTTTGTTGAATCTGGTCGTGGATATAAAGCTGCACAGTGGCCTATTGGAACTAAGCTTCAGGATGATAATCGAATTTATGTTGATTCAATGTTTTCTCCTATTAAGCAGATTCAGTTTGAGGTTGAAAAGACTCGTGTTGGAAAAGATATTGACTACGATAAATTGACTTTACAGGTATATACCAATGGTGCAGAAAAACCAGCGAATGTGATTCATTATGCTGTATCTGTACTAAGAACACAGTTGGCGCATTTTCTTGTAGATCCTGAGATTGATTTTAATTCAATTTCAGAGATGCCTGAAAAAGAAGAGAAGAGCGAACGAGCAAGTTCAGAGTCTTTAGGTCTTAAGGGTGTTCCGGTAGATCTTTTGCTTAAGCCAATTGAGGATTTGGAATTATCAGCTAGGGCTCATAATTGCTTAATTGCACATGGCATTAAGCGTATTTTAGACTTAGTTAACCTGTCAGAAGAAGATGGGCTTAAGATTAAGAATTTTGGTCGTAAGTCTTTGAATGAAGTTAAAGATAGTATGAAGGCTTTTGGTCTTAGCTTTGGTATGGATATCAAAGAAGAAGACATACAGAATTTGTTAAAGTCTTAAAAAATAATTGTTTGTAAGTATAAGGTAATAGAGCGATGAGACATCAAAGTGGAAGAAAGAAATTAAATTTACGTGGACCACATAGACGTGCTCTTTTGCGTAATCAGGTAATACACCTTATTACGTATGGCAAATTAACGTCAACTAAGGCAAACGTAAAAGAAGTACAACGTTTTGCAGAGAAGTTGGTTACTATAGCTCGTAAAGGCAATGACTTTAACTCTCGCAGAAGAGCAAAAGCTTTATTGCCATATAAAGATCAAGCTTTGGTTAAACTATTTAATGATATTGCACCTAATTATGTTGACCGTCCAGGTGGATATACTCGTGTAGTTTCTATGGGCAAGCGTGCTAGTGATACAGCTACTATTGCTCAACTTTCTTGGGTTGAATAGTTTTTTCTATTGTAGAAGTTAAAGAGGGATGCAAAATGCATCCCTCTTTTTTTTGTTAGTTTTATTTTTTATTGATAATTATATTTTTGCAACCAACACTTTAAGTTTTTTTGAAAAATCATTGCATTTATAATTTAAAATTGGTTACGGTTGTAATTAATATGATAGTAATAAAAAATGGAGGTGATATGAAGAAGGTTGTGTTATCAATATTTGTTTTAGGATCGCTAGGTACATCTTTGAAAGCAGCTTCACCAGCTATGTCAGTTTATATGGCAGAGAAAGCACTAGATGCTGCTTATGATGTATTTGATCTAGCGTTGGAAGCAGCTCAAACTAAAAGACGAGCAGCTCATGGCATATTTAAACAAGCTCAAGAAACATACAATTTAGCTGATAAAGCTTATAATACTGCAAAAAAACAAGCCAATGATTCAAAACGCCGAGCTTATCATGCTGGTGCGACAGAGACCGAAGCTGAGGCTGTGTATGTAAAAGAAATGAATAGTGCTGAAAAAATATTCAAAAAAGCTGTAAAAGTGTTTGAAAAAGCACAAATAGCAGAAAATAATGCGGAGATTACATTTCAGAAAGCTCGTATCAAGCCAGAAGCAGCCCTTATTCGAGCGCAACAGGCATTAGATCAAGCACGTGCAAACTCTTCAAAAGCTAATGGTATAATGATAAAAGTTTAAAATTATTTTAAATTTTTATAGGTATTTTTGAGTTTTTCAGCACAGGCTTTCAAAGCTTTTTGTTCATTTGCATTAGTTGCTATACAAATCTGTTGAGTAACGCCTTGAGAGCCTAAACTAACGGGAAGGCTCATATAAGTTTGATATTCTTCACTAAATGTTACTACAGGTAATACTAAATTTTCGTTGAAGATGATGCTTTTACAGAGAGTAGTAACGCAAGATGCTACGCCGAATTCTGTGCCACCTTTATTATCAATAAGATCATATACTTTAAGTCGTGCTTTATCAGCAAGATTGTTAAGCTTTTGTTGTCCTAGCTTGGGATATTCAGTTAATGGCACGCCTTCAATATTAGCTGAAGAGATGACTGGTACTTGTTCTTCACCATGCTCTCCTATGATATAAGCTTCAATTGAGTGCTCAGCAATTCCAATTTCCTGGCTAATATAACCACGCCAGCGTACAGTATCGAGCAATGTTCCAGATCCAATGACTTGGTTCGCTGGTAAACCGCTCAAATTTTGAGCGAGTTGCGTTAGGATATCTACAGGATTGGTAATCATGATAATAATTAAATCTTTTGAAATTGAACCCATCTCGTTGAAAATAGATCTAATTACTTTGGCATTTGTCTCCACCAACTCAGCTCGATGTTGTTTTGGTTGTTGTGGTTTACCTGCGCAAATGATTGTAATATCTGCTTGTGCAGCTTCTTTATAAGTTGCTGTACGAATTGAGCTGGTGGTACTCCATTGAAGTGTATCGGCAAGGTCATCTACCTCACCGAGGCATTTTTTATCGTTGCAATCTATCATAAGGATCTCTGAAACCATATTGTTGAGTAATAAGCTATAAGCGGTAGTTGCCCCAACTGTTCCCGCCCCTATTATTGCTATTTTCGTTTGTTTCATATTATACTTTCTTTTTATTTGAAACTTAAACATTAAATTGTTAAAATTTCTAGTCCTATTATACTTTGAAATTATTACATATTAACAAAAGAAATATCTCGAGAAAAACTGTTATATGAAAAAAGCATTCTTATGGTTTATACTACTTGAATATGTTGCAGGCAAGTATGTTAACCAATAATTTACTGATTATTAAAGGTCTTTTAGCGGCGCTTAAGAGCGATACGTAGACCATAATCTAGAATCAAGTGAGAAAATGCTCCAGCAATAAAAAATAAACCATTCCAGAGTACCAATAGAGCATATTGTGGTTGATATATAATGGCAGCTATATATAGTGAGGTTGGTATGGCAACAATAAACCATTTTTTATGTGTTAATGTTCTATGATGAACTACTAATGGAATAAGAAGTAAAAAACTTAAAAGAACCACAGCGCTCCACCGTTGAAACCATGCGAGAACAGCAAAAGATACAAATGCTACTCTATAACTTAATATTTGGATTTTGCTTTTTGTATCAATATCTGGAAATAGAGATCCAAAAAGACAAAACAAAAGAAGTTGTAATGGGTTGACCGGGATAGATACCTGTAACATCGTAAGTGCAAAATAGGTGCTAGCAAATGTTGCAACACCGCCAGTTAAATGTCCTTTATAATTTGACATATTATTCTCAGGTTTTTCTTTTTTAGTATTGGCAAAATGTGATCGAAGAAGCAAGATTTTATACTTCTTCCGTTCCGTTAAACTTATCTTATCTGTGTTGCTTTATGCATATTATCGCTACGAATGTTGGCTATTTGAGCATAGCACCGCGCTAATTGCATTTGTGCTTTTCGACGATTATTTGAGCCCTTTTCTTTACGACTTACATCCTGATGGCAATGCCGCAATTTTTTGTTCGCTACTTTTTCTGCCTTAGGTCCTATGATCATCTTTCCCGTAGATAAGGTTGCTAGCACAGAAAAACCTAGGTCTATACCAATCACGCCTTGATTTTTGGCTTCGGATCGATACAAATCATCTGATATTTCTACTGCAATGCTAACGAACCAACGATCGGCTGTACGGGAAATTGTTGCTGATAAGATTTTACCTTCAAACCGTAAAGATTCACGCATACGTACCCATCCTATATGAGGAATACGAATACGTTTGCCTTCTACGTTAAATTGGTCATTGGTAAGTGTAAAAGAATCTTTAGATTTACCTTTTTTTACTATTCAATTGTCTAAGGAGTGCTGCATTTGATGGTTTTGGAAGTGTATTATCATTCTTTGTATTCAACATATGTACTGGTTCAATACATATGAGACTAATGGACCTCCGAACTCATCTGAATATAAGACTGCCATGGAGGGAGACGTATTTTGTTATAGAAATCTGAATATTTTGATAAGGCTCCATTGAAGTCGTCCAAGCTAATTGGACCCATATACTGACTATAAAATTCAGCTTTTACTGTTCGATTGCTTCGCTCGATACATCCATTGCGCTTTGGTGATCGACGAGGAAGCACGAAAAGCGGGATCTCTTCCCTCGCACAAGCTCGTTCAAATTCGCACATGAACTCAGATCCACCATCAACCTGAATCGATTCAATAGTAAATGGAAATCTTTCCTTCATTAGAACCAAAAATTCGGCTGCATTGCGAGCTGTAGCCTTCCAATATGCTTGTTCAGCGGATATCTTGGTCATAGGACAAATAGCCTTGAAATGCTTTATATAGCGACCAGGGAAAGAAACTGTTGTATGATCAACCTGAATAAATTAACCAGGTTTGGTTGCCTTTAAATTGTTGGGTATGCGTTGAGCATGATCATGGAACACTTGCGGTCTACGAATATGATCAAATGAGTAGAATGAAACAGCCTTGATAAGGCCCCTAGACAGTAAATTTGATAATATTCTGCCAATGGTACTAACTGATATGTAAACCTTATTAGAATAACTAAAAAATTAGAACTGTAGCAGGTCTTTACGCTTAACGTATACAATCTTAGTCAGTCTTTCATGCGGTGCGATCTGTATTGCATTGAAGTTTTCGTATGGTGTAACAATTTTCTTACATACGCTCTTCTTTTCATCGTACCACAGATAACCACAACAAGTTGTTGGTGCTATGACGCCTAGAATGCCGCCCAAAGTAATTGATCCAAAAAGCATTGCTACTTCGGCTGGAGCACAGGTAAATAAAACCACACCGAGAAATATTGCCATAGGACATATAAGAAAAAGAAATGTTAATATTCCACCAGACGCAAAAAGGCGTGCACGTGATTCGACTTGTTGCTTCACGTCTTCCGGTGATACCAATCTTAGCCCAAGGTCATGCTTTGAAAAATTAACACAACGATTAGAATCATTAGTTATGGTAACAGAAACCGGTACCGTTGCATTTGGCTTCTGGCGCTTATAAAATCCATAACCAAGTTGCTTCTTAGCTTCTTTTGGAGACATCTCTTGCAACTCAATTTGAGCACCATTTTTAGTATGCTTATGGGCGAATTGCGCTGTAGCAGCTTGTAGGCCGCCAGTAAATATTAAACCAATAATGAATGTGTAGTAAAACTTATGCATAATATACCCAATATTAATGTTATTTTTTCTATATTATAATATTACCAAGTGGAAATATTTTGTCTATATGGCTTTGCCATAAGCGTTTGGCAAATAACTTCTGCTATATGACAAATGAAATCTTTTGATGAGTTTTGGCATTTTTAATAAATAGGCCAGAAAAGTTCTTAAGGTCTTTTTTCTGGTATAAGCTATCACTTCTTTGGCCTCACCAGATTCAACATAATTAACACCAAGAGCCTCATAAGGAGCAATTATTCGTTGATATGTAGATCGTGCTTTTCTGGATCCTTTTACACTACCAAATGCGATTGGAACAAAACCAATTGCCATTATACCTAGAAGAGCTGCTTCAGCAAGCCAGATTGATCCAGGGGAAAAAGCAATCCACATTGCTGTAGCCAAACCAAATAGGCTGCAAACTGGAATCAAAAAATTGGAACAATGCTGCAAATCGAGGCTCAGATCATTTGAATATATTGCAATTTGAATTAAGAGTTTGATATGATAGATAGTAGTTTTATATAATCCAAATAGGAGGCATGTTATATGAAGAATAAATTAGTAACTTTGGCTATTTTTTCATTGGTATGTAGTTTAGGTCTTTATGGTGGCTATTTTAAAGCTTTTGGCTTATCTAGTCATCCAAATATTGATTATGTTTCATCTGCTTTGAATAATGTAGCTGATAATATATTCGATCATTTATATCAGATTGATTCATTAGATGTTGCCAGATTCAGGAACCAAAATATTGTTATACAAGGAACCTTGAATTGTGTGGAAAAGACCAGTATGGATTTCAATTCTGATAGTAAGGATTTTAAAAAATTTAAAGAGAATTACGAAATTATGATGAAAAAGTTCAAAAATAAGACTGACATTAACAAGGATATGATTCATGAATTAGACAATATGCTTGAAGCTGTGCACGGTTTAGTGGCAGAGGAAGAAATTATGCATGATAATAAATGTTATTTTTGTCCTGTAATAGTTAAAACAAAATAATTCATCAATCTCCTTATGATCTGGATACCCCGTGTTAAATATAAAAGAACAGGAAAAATAATAGGTATAAATAGAGGGATAAAACATCCCTTTGTATCTTCCAATAATAAGTTTTTTGGTAGAAGAGAATGGCATGAGCGTGAAAGAAAATTTCTTTCACTTATAGCGCGATTGCAGTCCGCAGGCACAAAGTCAGCAAAAAGACATCTTAAAAAGTTGTCAGGCAGATTGAAACGGTTTAAGGAAAATTGTGATCGTATTCTAGTAAAAGAATTTTTTGCTACTCTTCTACCAGGAGATACAATTGTACTCGAGAATCTAATAAACATTAGAGATAATTGTGGGGCTAAAGGAAAAGCTCACAAAAAACATCGTACAAAAATAGGCAGATGGAGTTTTAAACGACTAGAAAATGCATTAAAATATCTTGCTGAACTAGCTGGGGTCTATGTTGAATATATTGATCCTCGCTACACATCTCAAAGATGTTCTCAATGTGATGTTGTTAAAAAAAGCAACAGAAAGAATCAGTCAATGTATGTATGTTCGTGTGGTTTACAACTTAATGCGGATCTCAATGCTTCTCGA
>Ga0155577_105_pt1:0-17500 | contig 68220 bp, 55 predicted proteins | sample RifCSPhighO2_12_FD_107234 | JGI IMG/M metagenome (GOLD analysis project Ga0155577, IMG submission 107234) | candidate division TM6 bacterium RIFCSPHIGHO2_12_FULL_36_22
ATGGCTATACATCTGGGCCCGAGTCAACGGGCCTATTGCAGCAAGTTAATTCCTTAGCTGCAAGCTCCCTCCTTTAGGGGGGAGTCGTTGACTATTGTTCTTCCTTTATAACAACATTAATGATAGGACGGTCAAGATTGTTATACTGATCATTAATATCAGTTACATAGCGGGATGATTTAACCCCCATCTCAGGCAAAACTATCCAATTAAATGTTGTTTTGAGCGGTTCTGCATATATTAAACTACAGCAGATAAATGCAAATAATAGTACATATTTCTTCATAATGTATTCCCCCATTTTTAAAATACAATACTATTATGAATTAATTTGGGTAGAAAAGTAAAGAGTTTTGAGAGATTATCAGGTATAATAGGTGTTATTTGAGGAAGGCTTCTAGTTTAGAGACTAGATCATCTTTGCTCATAAAACCTACTTCTTTACTTCTAATTTCACCATTTTTAAAGAGAATGGTAGTTGGAATAGAGGTGATACCAAGCTGTATAGCTAATTCACGGGCATTATCAACATCGAGAGTTGCAAATATTGCTTTATTTGCAAATTCTTTTTCTACCTCTTCAAAGATAGGCTCCATTTGTTGACATGGTCCGCACCATGACGCAAATGCTTTAATAACGACAGGTTTATCAGATTCTTTGATTGTAGCAGTAAAATTAGCTTCACCTAGTTCAATAGCCATAGAATATCCTTTTTATATAATGAATAATATATTTTCGTGAGTATAACATGTTTAAGCAGTAGGAGCCACCGCAGCTTTTTCTTCATGTTTTTTACATAGTTTGTCTAAATCGAGAGGTGCACCTTCTTCAATACATGCTTCAACTTCGAGTTTTGATACTGATGAGATTGGGTAGCGTCCTTTAGCACCAGTTCCCTTTTTTCTGCCATAAATTTTGGTATCTTCAGGAAGCATGTATTTGATAGTTTTGGTTCCACTATCTTGTAAATGAACAATGGCGCTAACATTAACAAAGTCCCTTTTTTCAATACGAGTCATTTCTTTTTCAACATTGCCAAGAACTGTGATTGAACTAATTTGATTAAGTTTGAGCTCATCATATGCAAGGTTATCGACTTTGATATCTTTCCTTTTAGGGATCATATAAAATTTAATTCCTGCATTGGAGCTTGATCCTTTAGAAGATCCTAATTTGATATCTACAATATCATCATGTTTACTATCACCATAATAAGTGATTTTGCCTGAGCAGATTTGTTTGAGTTCACCAGAATCTTGAGATGAAAAGTTAGCACAGATAAGTACTGCAAGAGCGGCAATATAAAAAGAAATGGCTTTCATAGATAATTCTCCTTTATAAGATTTGTTCCTATTCTATATATTATAAATTATATTTTGCTATGATATGCAAGAAAACAGTTAAAACGATATTTAAAATAGGAATATGATCATGATGTATTCAGATTTTCCAACGGAAAAGGGTGCTTCTAATCTTTTACGCCGTGTATTTTCTTGGATGACTTTAGCGTTAGCAATTACTGGTGCAACAGCTTGGGGAGTTGCAAATTATCCTCCGGCGCTGATGTTTATTTTTCAAAACCCAATGATAATATTTCTTTTGTTTTTTGGGCAGTTGGGTCTTGTTATTTATTTATCTTTGCGTATTCAAACAATGTCGTATCAGGCAGCAATGACTTCGTTTTTAGGGTACGCATTTTTGAATGGTTTAACATTCGCATCAATTTTTTTGGTATATACACATGAATCAATTGCTTTAGTATTCTTTTTGTGTTCAGCGATGTTTGCAGCTATGACACTGTACGGTTATTTTACTCGAGCTGATTTAAGTTCAATGGGCAGCATTCTTTTTATGGGGCTTATTGGATTGATTATTAGTTTATTTATTAATATGTTTCTTCGCAGTACTCAATTTGATCTTCTTATATCTATGGCTGGTATCGCTATTTTTACACTATTGACTGCTTATGATGTTCAGCAAATAAAACGCCTTGGACAACAGCTTCCTGGTGCTCCATTGAGTAAGGTTGCAATTCTTGGTGCTCTAAAGCTTTATCTTGATTTTATCAATCTATTTTTATATCTTGTGAGATTTTTTGGTCAAAAACGTAATTAATTTTTGCGACAACAAGCGGAAAGTCCACTGGTGCAAAGCGGCATGACAGATTCGAACACGATAACCTCATAGCTTTAACAGTGGGAATAAGTCAGCGGCGAGTAGCTTGCGACGACATTAAATTATTGAATCTTTAAAAAAAATAATCTGATTGTTTTTATTGCAAGACCTACTTTTGGACAAGCTGGTTCTATGTACTCTGCTTCCTGAAAGCATAGATTAGAACAACCATATCCAATTTATATCTTTCGAGTTAATTTTTTATGTTAAATTACTATTATAAAATAATACATCATTTTGATGTTATATTTTGTTTGTCTAGATAATAACTCGCTTTCTCTAGACGTAAAGACTTTTCAATTTATTTAAAATATTTTTTTCTTTACTAAACGCAATATGCATCAATTATATTGCTTATAACATGCGATTATAGAATTCTATTTTGCAATAAATTGAAAACAATGTTTATTTTAGGTGATTTTTTTGACGTGTTCTAACTTTTTTATTAGAATGAGAATAACTTGTGTTATTAACAAAAAACAGTCATAGAGGTTATGAACCGTTTATACAACGTATTAGGAAAATTATGGATGGAAAAAAAATAATACTTTTGGCAATATCGCTCATAGTTGGTGTAATAGGTGCTATGAACAGAAATCACTATTCAACCCCAAGCCCGGGTCCTTGCCTAGTTATTCAAGGTACCAGAGAAATGAGACCATGGACAACTGGATCAAATAGAAAAATAATTGTACCAAAAGCTGTTCGCCCAAAAACTAAGTTAATTGATGAAAATGAAGAAATACCACCACTAGAAGGTAGTTTTAAAAATTCAATCAATTGTCTTACATTTGCAGTCGTTTTGCGATTGGTATCGCCCGTTGGATCTCCAAGAAAGAAAAATGAAATAAAACGAAGTGCTACAAGTTTGAGAATATATGATCTTGAAAAAGATTTTTTAGGTTTCAAAAAGTGTTCTTCTGATATTAACGTTATGTTTTTACAACATTTTGATGAATTATCGACCCGTGATACAGAAGGTTTAGAAAAAGCTCTTATTGCTTATGGCCGTATGTATAGTAGATTTAAAAACCTTTCGATAGATGCGCGGGTAGAATTAATGAGATTTGGTCCAACATTAGTTCAAAGAATAGAGGAAAACAACGATTTTACTTCACCTTGTTTTGTCAAACCATTGTTATCTTTCAGCAATCGTTTCTTATCTCAGGATAGTAAATCCACTATTAAAAAAGTGTTATTGGAACGCATCGAGGAAAAAATTATGACACTTTCTGTGGATCAAGCAGAGTTTTTATTAAAAGATGCACAACAACATTTGTCTTTTGAGGATACTGTTACATCATTAAATAAGTTTGCAAATATAATAGCAGAACGACGCAGACAACAACAACATGTTCAAGATAGTAATGGTGTTGGGGATAACCCACAATGGGATGTATTTCCTGGATATGTTCAACCTTCTCCACAACAAGTTGTTGGTTGGGGTAATCCAGATGCTCCAATTTGGATGGACTTTCCTTCAGGTCCTCGCTAAATAATATATTAGTATTAATTAAAGATAAAAGCGGATTACATGTTTTATGTAGTCCGCTTTTATCTTTGCAAAAATGGAGGAGAGAGAGGGATTCGAACCCTCGATCCCGGTTCCCCGAGATAACGGTTTTCAAGACCGTCGCATTAGACCACTCTGCCATCTCTCCATAATATTATAATAGGTTTGACATCCTCTTCATCCTAAAGAACGTAGGATTCCTGGGCCTGTATCACAACCGATTCAGTATTTCCACAGGCTATCTCGCTGTGCCCCAGCGTTATTATAATAATACCATTTCAGTTTAAAGAAGCAAGGCAGTTTTCAAAAAAACATTGAACTAAAAAGCTCGTGCATTCTCGCTCCGTTAGGGCTGAGTAGTTGACTTTATATCAACAAATCTTGTTGTCATTTTTTTTATATTTTAGACAAAAAATGATTTAGTCTGGTTAGAAGTACTCTTATAGATCAAGATCTAAAGTATCCTTAATAGATTCAATATTATCTAACTCAAGAGCTTCAGTTAAGGTGTATTTTCCGATAGCTGTACGCTCTAATTTGGTAAGATATCCGCCTGTTTTTAATGTGGTGCCGATATCCCGAGCTAATGATCTGATATAGGTTCCTTTGCCGCATACTACCTTTATAGTCAACAATGGCCATTCATACTTTAAAATTTCTATAGAATTTATCTGTATTTGACGTGGTTGTAGTTCTACAGGCTTGCCTTCTCGCGCCAGCTTATATGCTCTTTGTCCATTTACCTTAAGTGCGCTATAGCGTGGCGGCATTTGTTCTATATTTCCTATGAATTTTTGTATGACCAACTGAACTTCTTGAGCTGTTGGAATATGCTTTATTTCAATAGGGGTAATTGGTCCTTGAGCATCATCGGTTTCTGAAAATGCGGACAAATTGATCTGAGCGATATACTCCTTAATCATATCCATGAATGAGGAGATTTGCTTAGTTTCTTTACCATAACAAACAATGAGTACTCCTGTTGCCAATGGATCTAAGGTTCCAGCATGGCCAATTTTTTTGATACCTGTAATTTTACGCAAACATCGGATAACGTCCATTGAGGTCATGTTCAACGGTTTGTTGATAATTAAAGGTTTTTTCATGAGGACTATTACATTTGTGTTTAAGTATGGTGCGCCCAGAAGGAGTCGAACCTTCAACCTTCAGATTCGTAGTCTGATGCTCTATCCAGTTGAGCTATGGGCGCATACTATTTTGGTGGAGAGAGAGGGATTCGAACCCTCGCGTCGCATAAGCGACACTCGCTTAGCAGGCGAGCGCTTTAGTCCACTCAGCCATCTCTCCAAAGAAACTGTCTGATTATCTATAAGTTTAAAGGTTTATGACCATAAATCAACTTTATATTGGTATGGAGTTTTGGGGATGGTATTATTACTAGAGGTAAAAAGGCAAATAATAGATAAAATAAGGGATAAAAAATGTTAAATAAATCATTCATATTGGGTTTATTATTGTTAATTGTGGGTGATAGTTGCACTAAAAATATTATGACAATTGGGCACAGAGGATCGAGTGATAAGGCAGTAGAAAATAGTATCGAAGCATTTATACATGCTATTGAATTAGGTCTCAATATGATAGAGCTAGATGTTTTTCCTTGTAAAAGTGGTGAATTGATTGTTATGCATGATGATACTTTAGATAGGACGACTAATGGTGCTGGTAAAATAAGCCAGATGACATTGGATGAAATTAGGCAATATAGGTTGACTGATGGTCAAGAAATACCAACATTGGATCAGGTTTTTGATGCCGTTGATCGTCGATGTAAAATTAATATAGAGTTAAAGCCAAGCTGTTATGGCCTTGAGCAAAAGATCATTGATCTAGTTAAAGAATATGTTGATACAAAAGGATGGAAGTACACTGATTTTCAATTTTCATCGTTTGATCACTATATATTGTTGGCTTGTCGTGAACAATTACCCGAGGTTCCTCGTGGTGCTATTATGAGTGGGTTGCCAATTGGTTATGCTGAGTTTGGTACATTAGTGGGCGCTACATCGATTAATATGAGTGCAAAGGTTTTACGGCAAGAGCTTATTGATGACGCTCATTCCCGTGGTATGGAAATTTGTATATGGGTAGTTAATAATAAAAAAGATATTGAAAAACTAGTCGCAATGGGAGTTGATGGTATCTTTACCGACAATCCTATATTGTTTAAGGATATTAATGGCGCTTGTGATTGAGGTTAAGGTAGTTCCATCTTCAGGTCGCAATAAATGGGTGCTTGAGACAAATGGAACACTTAAATGCTTTTTAAAAAGCCAACCAGAGCGTGGGCGTGCTAATCAAGAATTATTAAAGCTTATTGCTAAGGTGGCTGGTGTACCGATGAATGATGTATATTTACTCAGTGGTGACAAGCAAAAAAATAAGAGAGTTAAGATAGACTCTCAACTCTCTTATGAACAGTTTCTTGCTCGTATAGGTATTGAACATCAAACAAGTGTTTTTTAAGCAGTAGTAGCAGCTTCTAATTGCTGTAGCGTTGTTTGTAATGTTTCCAGACTCTTGAGTTGTTGTCCAAGGAAGGCGATTTCTTTGCTTGGATCTGTGCCACCTTTTGCAAGTTTTGCTTTCAAAGTTTTAACTTCATCTTCGAGCTGTTCTTCCTTTAAGCTTGGAGCTTGCTTTTGTGTTTTAAGTTCATCAATTTGGTTGTTAAGTTTACTTATATCACTTTTATAGCCATTATTGATTTCCGTTAGCTCTTGTACATGTTGTGTAAGTATACCAACATCATTATTGCATGCTGTAAGCTGAGTTTGCAAACTTGTTATCTTAGCATCTTTTCCAAGTGTTTTTTGTTGTAAAGCTGTATGTTTATCATCGAGAGATTTATTGTTAGTTTTAAGTGATTTGATATCTCTTAAGTGTACATCGATATTGTTATAGAGTTGTTCAATTTCTTTTTTGTTTTCATTGAATTCTTCTACAGAGACACCTGCACTCCTATATCCTTTAAGCTCTGCAAGAAGATCTTGACCAAGTTTTGCAGCGAGCTTGGCATCATTTTTAGATCGTATGAGCTCGTTTTCTACAGTTTGAAGTTCGTCTTGCAATTCATTATTTGTTTTTTGAGCGTCAGAGAGTTTTTTTTTGGCAATATTAAGTTCTTGTTGGTATTTTGTGCTGAGGTCCTCTTTGTTTTGAGCATTTTCTTCTTCTATTATTTTTATTGTGTCTTGATTATTTTCTTTTTCGTCCTTGAGGGCACTTTGTGCTTCTAAGAAATTTTGTTCAAACTCTTTGGCTTTATTTTCACTTTCTTGAGATTTATTTTGATATGTTTGTACAAGTTTTTGTTGGTGCTCTAATTCTTCTTGAAGAATTGTAAAATGATCTTGAATGTAGGAAGGAAACTTTTTCCCAGAAGAGATAGAATCTAGTTCGGTTATAAGCTTTTTAGATTCAACAGACATATCTTGATTGCTTTTTGCAAGATCTTCAGCAAGTTTTTTTTGTGATTCGTAATTATTTTGCAAACTCGTATAGTCCTTTTGTAGCGTTTTTAATTGACCATCAAGTTCTGCATTTATCTGTGCAGCTTTACTGAGATAGGTTTTACAATCTTCCGAAAGTTTATCAAATGCCGTAATTGGATCAGTGGCATGAGATTGTGTGTGCAATATCAAACAAGCAAAGGTTATATATTTAAGATGTTTTATCATTTGTTTCCTTTAAGCTGTGTAATACGTTCTTCCATTTGTTTTCGTATGCTGGCAGCTTGTGTGCTTGCCCGGGTTATGTCAACTCTAAGTTGATTTTTGAAGCTTGTTTTTTCTACATCAAGCTCGTTTTTGAGTTTTGCAAGCTCATTTTCAGATTTTTTTCCTTTAGTTTGCAAATTAGTTTTAACGGTATCTATTTCCTGTATTAGTGCCGCTCGTTGTGTAGAAAAATCTTTTAATTGTTGTGTTAGTTGGGCAAGTTTGTCCGTTGATTGTTTTATATCTGCAAACATGCCTTGCATAATGGCTAAAGGAGCTACAAGTAATAATAGTTTTTTCATGATTTTGCTTTCTTATACTTAGTTATTTACGCTGCAGACAAGGCTTTTATTGCGGCAAGAGCTTTATCTATGGATAAGATATCTTTTGTATTCGTCGGTAGCATGGCGATACTATCCATGAGCGCTTTATTCTTGGTTGTTAATTCAGCGTTTTCTTTTTGAAGCGTGTCTATTTTAGGATTGAGTCTTTTTAGGATATCCTGTTGTGCTTCTGCGCTATCAATTGCGGCTTGTTTAAGTTTTGCTTCCAAATTCTTCACTTTATTGGCAGCAACCTTCAGTTCACCTCGCAGGCTATCAGTTGCTTCGGCTATATCTTTTTGTGCCTTACCAAGTTTAGTTTGAAGATCGGTTGCTTTTGTTGTTTCTGTGGTAAGTTGGTCTTGAGTTTTTTTAACGTTGGTTTGTGCAGTTATAAGTTCTGTATTGAGTTTATCCAATGCTTCTGTGTGGCCCGCTTTAGCTGCTGCAAGCTCAGAGGTTAATTTTTGTGTTTGATCTTCAAGAGTCTTGATGGTTTTTTCTGTAGCCTTTTCTTTATTTTCTAAATCTGTTTTGAGATTAATTATTGCGGTAGAAAGGTCTTGTTTTTTGGAGGGAAAGTTTGTTAACTGATCTGCCAGTGATTTCAATCTTTCTCCTAAATTCATAGCATGTATGCTTTCTGTGATGGTTAACATGGTGATAAGTAATATTAATTTTTTCATTTTTTTCCTTTTTATATTTTATTTACCAGTTACCATGGCTTGTAGGGTTTTTATAGTATCAATCAGTCCTTGCAGTGATAAATCTTTTGGGTCTATGTTACTAACGGTAGATGCAAGTTTTTTATTTTCTTCTGTCAGTTCGTTTATCTTTGTCTGAAGATTTCCGGTTGCTTTATTGAGCCCATCTAAAAATGTTTGTCTTACAACATCAGAACTTGCTTTGCGGTTACCGGTCAGATCTCCAATGAAGGTTGTTGTTTTTACTGAGTTGTGTGCATCAACTGCCCCCATAAATATATCTGCTATATCATTGATTGTGGGATTGGTGATATTATAACCGTTAAGGGTAGCAGAGTTCAATACAATACAAATGTATAGAACTTTTGTTATTTTTTTCATAATATCTTTCTTGATTAAGTGTTTGAATGTTAGATTAGTGTATAAATGTCAAAATTTATAGAATTTACAGAAAAAGGTTGGTATGCCGTATTATAAATGGAATGGTATTGATCTTACTGGTAAAAACTTTTATGGTAAAATGTTTGCATCTTCAGAACGGATTTTGCAAGAATATCTTCTTAAGCAGGAGATTGGACTTGTACGTGCAGATTTAGTTCCGGAGTACCAATGGGCGCGAACGATATCTTTAGCAAATAAAGCAGCGTTTTTTAAGCAATTTGCAAAGCTTTTACGAGCGGGTCTGTTAGTACCACAAGTTTTGTCCATTCTAAGTAAGCAGGGATATGGTAGGTTATGTGATGTTGCTAAAGAATTGAAGGCAAATATTGATCGTGGAGCATCACTCTATGACAGCGCTAAGGCTTTTCCAGAAATCTTTGATATGTTGATTTTGCAACTCATTCAAGTAGGTCAGCGTTCATCAGGGCTTGCAGATTCTCTTGATCGATTGGCTACATATTTGCAAGCACGAGTAAAATTTTACAAAAAATTACGTTCATTGTTAATTATGCCATGTATAACATTGTTATTTTTTATTGCAGTGGTTGGTATTATTTTCGTTGCATTAGTACCAGCATTTGAGCGGGTTTTTATACTTATTGATAAGACGCCACCTGTGCATACGCAATGGCTTTTTTATTTAAGTCATTTATCAACACAAGTTTCTACGTTTGTTTATTTACTTATCTTTATTGGGGGAGCATGTAGCTGTTATTCCTTTTTTGCTCGTGATCGTTGGAAGGTATTACGTGATAAGGTTGTTTTGTATATTCCTCTATACCAAAAAATTGTAAGACAGTATGCATATTCCTATTATTTTCAAGCATTGAGTGCGTTGTGTGCCAGCGGCATTCCGTTGCTTAAGGCAACCGAAATTGCGTTATTAACCATTGATAATACTATTATCATGCATCAACTTTCCCAAGTTAGTTCCTTGATTGAAAATGGGTATTCATTGAGTGAATCATTAGTTATTGCAATGGGTAGCGCTGTTGATCATCAGGCGCTAGCATTGATTCATGTTGGCGAGGAGACTAGTAGTTTGAGTGCTGTTTGTTCTGAGTTATCATATATCTATTTTGATAAAAGCCAGCGACAGTTATCAACATTGCTGATGATCATTCAACCAACATTAATGTTATTCCTTGGAATATCCATAGCGGTATTGGTTATATCAGTATATGTACCATTATTGAGTATGCCAGATATTATGAGCGCACAATTGGGGTAGAACTAGTGTGAAGGTGGTCCAAAGAGAAGATCGAGATCTGAAGCAGATGCATTTAATTCTCGTTGTAGATAGTTTAAAATATTGAAAGCTGTTAATTTATCTGCTGGTGAGCCTTGAGTATTAACTTGTTGCGCTTTACTAAAAGCAAGAGCCAGCACAGATTCTCCTCTGCGGTCACAACGTTCAAGTATATCTTCTCTTGAAAATTTATAAGTAGTAATTAATTTCTCTGCACCACTACGTACAGCAAAATGAAGCAAACTTTCTGAAGGTTCTGTAGCATTCTTCTTGCAGGGTGGTTTTTCCATATCAGAAACATAGTTACGATGCACCAATACAAAACCACAAACTAATTCCTCAAGAGTCTTATATGGATGTTCGTACAAGTAGTTTTCTTGTGGTTTGTGATTTGTATGACTCCATTCAGAGAATGCTTGTTCTATGACATTTTCACCTAATTTTGTATCCCATAGTTCATAAGCTGCTTGAAATGGATCATAGGAATTTTTTTCTAAGGATAATTTTTGTTGGTCAGGAGTGAATTTTTTTATAGAGGGTTTACTTAAGATTGGTTCTTGCCAAGGTCTACGTTCCTTAATCTCTTCACCGTCACTCATTTGAAAATTTATACTGTCTATACTATTTCTTCGGGAGTCATTCATTGCATTCATCGTTGGTATGGTTAGTATGAGACTGAATAATAGTATTTTTTTCATAATAGATACTCTTAATTTTTGATATTTTATAAACCTCTAAATTGGAGCAATAGAGCTCCGAGTTCCTATCTGCACTATTACAGATATCTTTATGTACCAACAAGTTTAATCTTTGTTTATTACAGATAAGATCTCATTTAATCATCATAGAAAGAAATTTATTAGATGTAAAGCAGTTTCTTTTTAGGTTTCTTATTGACGAAATAGCCTTTCTCGGGTATTTTTTTAGATGAGAGTGCCAGGGTGGCGAAATTGGTAGACGCACGGGATTCAAAATCCCGCGGTGGCAACACCGTGTCGGTTCGAGTCCGACCCTTGGCACCAAATTTTATTGGAGTGATGATGCAAGACTGTATTTTTTGTAAAATTATTGCTGGTGATATACCGAGCAAACCGATATTAGAAACAGATGATATAATTGTCTTGGAAGATATTGCTCCAAAAGCACCCATTCATTATCTTATTATTCCAAAGAAACATATCCCTGATATTCGTTCATTTGAACAAACAGAGTTTAAGCTTGCCGGCAATATGTTACTTGTTGCACAAGCTTTATCTAAACAAAAAGGTGATATTCCATTTCGATTACTTGCTAATAATGGCAGTGAAGCTGGTCAACGGGTATTTCATCTACATTTTCACTTTTTGGCAGGCAAAGATTTACCAACATCGTTTTAATTAGATTGATTTGGAGAATCGTATTGTTCTTTTTTTTCTTCTAATGTTAGTGTGATAGCATTCATTTTTTGATAAAGTCTTTCAAGTTGTTCTTCTTCAGAGAGTAAAGCTAGTGGTTCTAATTCTTTAGCAACTTTGGATAAAAGTAGTACCTGTTTTGCATCACTTATAGTTTTATTTTGTAGCCAAGTTAGATATTCTATATCGTGATCAGACTTTAGGTTCATCATAGCTACTTCAATTAGATATTTTCCTGTTTGATGGTGTAGGTAATTTTCCAATTCCATAAATTCTATTATTTCTTCCGACTCCGTTAAGTCCATACAATTTATGAGTGAATTTTTATATGATTCCATTGATTGTTGATGATCTTGGTTTAAGGTATCTATACAATTATTCCATAATTTAATTTGTACTTTTTCTTTATCAGAAAGTTCTTCCATGGAAAATAATGAAAGTGGAATAAGAGAAATTATAATAAATACAGAAAATAAATAATTCATGAAGTTCGGAACATATTTGAAGAATTTTTTTTCAATGTAGCTGCTATATTTAGTGCAGATTCTAGATCCGATAAGCTATTGGTAGGTGTATTTGGAGGCATACTTTTATCAAAAGCCTCTAAAAATTGTAACATTTCGTCTGGATTTTCCATGATCAAATAATAAAGTCCATTTTTAAATTCGTGTCCTTCGCCAGGTAGTTTTCGAAAGAGGGCCATGTGTTGTGTATGTATTTGTTGACTTAGTTCTAGGCATGTTTTAGCTAATTCTTTACCATTTTGACTTCTAGAAGAAATAGATTCATGGTGTAAAATATTGAGCTGAGTTTTATATTTTTGCTCTTGGATGATTAGCCAAATCCGATATCGCGCCGTATTATCGAGAATTTGTTTATCTGGAACCGAATATGAAGATATTGTTATTAATGAAAAAGTTGTGAGTATTATGAATTTATAGGTCATGATTTGCTGTTATTTTAGAAGTTTATTTAGTTGTCTTAGAGCCTTTTATTCAATATATTTTATTTAACATCAATGGTAAGAGCAAATTAAAATATTAATACCATACAATGATTGTTAATAAACAAAAAGAATGATCACGAGTGTTGCGCGAGTTTACGAATAATATTTTATTTTGTTGTTCTTATCTATTGAGAAAAGCCCTATTTCGCGAAGTAAGTCCAAATTTAGCTTGTAAGTGCCTGCTACTCTCACGAAGACATTCAAGTCTTTCTTGGTGCTCTGGATCAATTCTGTTTCTACGTCTTATTACGTTATTTATTGTTCTACGAACTGTATGTTGCAGTGAAGGATCATCATAAGGAGTTATATTTCGTAATGCTCGTCGCAGCGTATTTTCGATTTCAGTTAAGACTGCAATTTCTACTTCAGCAGTAACGGATCCTTCTGGGGCAGTTGCATCAAGTGCTTCTTGAGCGTTATTGTAAAATTGCTCTGCTACAGATAAATTGTTAATTTCTTCTCTGATCTCAGATAAATTGTAAATGTTTTCTTCAACACCAAAAGCAACATTAAGAGAAAATAGCGTTATCGATAACATTATTAATTTTTTCATATATTTCCTAAATCAGAATTTTTTATAGTGTTATTTTTATTAAATAATGCCATAAAATAACTGTTATGGTCAAGAAACATTTAAGTGAATCGATATCTTATTGTTGCAAATGTACAATAAGAGAGTTGTAAATCATGAATGTTGCTTGCGTTACGCTCAATCTATTTATATTCAAATGAAGATTTAATGGGGCTTCAGTTGTTTTCTTGTTTTCAAGATCTACCCAGTATGGAGAGAATCGCTTTAGTGATTTGTACAAACTGGATTGTTCAGAAGCAAAAATAGAATTGTGGCTAATAATTAGATTGTTGCCATTGTGTGCTAAAGAGATAATCTCTTTATGAATATTATTCAAAGATTGTGTAAGTTCGGTGGCAGAAAGGGGATGTTGTGTATTAGATTGCGCTAATTTTTGGTAAATATTGATATGAACAAACTTTTTTGAAAAAAGATTTTGCAACTCATGTGCAATTTTATTTTGTAAGACAGGAGAATCACCATTGATAACTATGATCGAAGAAGATAGATTATCATTTTTATTGGCGATAGAAATAGATGGATAACTTGATGGTTCTAGCACTGACAATTCTTTATCATAATACATATACATTCCCTATCTTTGTATATAATTCAATATCGAAAACTACTCAAACCCCTTAATTTTATTATTGCAGAGTAGTCAAATATGTCAACAAGTGCTTTAAGCTTGATTTTACCTTGGCTTAATTTTTGTTATAGTGAAAAAGATCCTAATTCAAAAAGGACGAGGGGCGAATAAGCTCTATGGTAAGAGTTATTGGTATTGTACTGAGTATTCTATTTTCTATAGTAGCTACTGCAATAATGAGTTATATTGGTATGGCGACTCCTATAGGTCCCTGGATTGCCTCTACTCTGGTTTTAGCTGTAACATTGCTATTAAGGATATTTTTTACTTTACCTATCCATAATTTGGCTCCTTTGGTCTTTCTCATAGTATCCAGTGCGTCTATTGGGGGTATTTTGGCTACTGCATTAGCTTTTTCCCTGCCTACCTTATATTTTCTTAAAAGAGAGCTATTTCTTGCTTGGATGGTAAAGCCGGAGCTTTTTGTGGCCATTATAACAGGGCTTTCTCTATCGGGGGGTTTATACGGTTTTTGGATAGCGGATGCCTTTGAGGATAGATGGTTGGTTAAGCATAATTTAGAATTTCCTATCGCTCAATTAGTTTATCGTATGTTGCATGCTCAAGATCAAATAAAAAGAGCCTATGAAATGTTTATAGGTTTTTTGAGTACACTTATCCTTTGTGTTTTACAAGATGGTATATTTAGTTATAACGGATTGATTGCTCGCTCCGTTGTTTTGTGTAATTCATATTCATTGGGAGTTATTAATGGTGTGCCATTTTTTCAGACACCATTAGTGCAGTTTGATTTGTTTCCAAGTTTTTGGGCAATAGGTTTTGTTACGGGCCATATTATTGCAATGCCACTTTTAATTGGAGTTTTTTCAAAGATATTTTTTATGGATCCTATTAAAGCGTTAGGATTTTGCCACCTTTCTAATATGGACTATCTTTTAGCATTTTGTAGTGGGATGGTAGTTATGACAGTTATACAGTCTATGATTTATTTTCCTAAAATTTTATTTAAGTCTTGTTTGGATGGTTGTAAGGCTTTATGTATCAGCAATAAATTTTGTACTCAAGGATTTGTTGATAGATATAATTTAAAATTATTGATCTTTATATTGATAATATCGTTTCTTTTTTTACGGCAGTTTCATTTTTCGATACTTATGTTTATATATCTTATCTTTTTTACACTTATTTGTGCTTACCAGGTTGTTATGATTGCAGGACGAACGGGATTAGCGCTTTTGGGTCGTTTTGCCACGTTTGTGATGGTACCAGCAATATTTTTATTTAAAGTTGATTATGTGGGACTTGTATTTATAGCGACGTTTGTTGAAATAGCTGCGGGCGTAGCAACAGATGTTATGTTTGGACGTAAGCTTGCGCAATTAGCTTACATATCTCGAAGCAGTATGCGCAGATATCAATTATTAGGACTGATGATAAGTAGTTTTAGTGTAGGAATTATTTTTTGGTTGTTAATTAACGGTTTTGGATTAGGCTCTGCTGATTTGTTTGCACAGCGAGCGCAAGCACGAGCACTTTTAATTGGTGTTCATCATTTTGATATGTATGCACTTTTTGTTGGGATGGTATACGGTTACTTCCTATATTATTGTAAAATTAATCCCATGTTGGTGCTCGGAGGCTTATTGATGCCACTTAATGTTTCTTTAGGCCTTATAATTGGAGGATTATTTTCGTTAATAAGTAAAAATAAAGAACGATGGTATCCGTTTTGGTCGGGTGTATTTGCCTCAAATTCTTTATGGATGATAGTACGATCTCTTCATTAGTTTTATGATTTGGATACCCCGTGTTTCAGCTCGGCGGAGAAAAGATCATCCTATTTCAGCCAAAGTAAAATATAATTTTGGTGTATTATTAATAAAATGGCGATGTTTTATTATTGCTGAGGTTTATTGTTGGTAAATGGATTAGTTTGAAGCGTACCAGATGAATTTTTATTAGATAAATATAATATATGATTGTGTTGATGTGTTGTATTGACAGGCGGGAGCGGTAAATTTAACTCACCAATGTTTTCTATTGAACGTTCGATTGGTTTTAGTTTTATCAATGGTGGTGCATCGTTATTATCAACAGCAAGCACTGATGTGCTGATAAGCAATAATGAGAATATTAAGTAAGTTATTTGCATTTATTATTTTCCTTGTTTTGTATTTATTTATGTATTTTTTATTGTATCAATTATTGAATTAGATACTGTTCAATGAAATCAATGAGATCTCCATCAAGTACAAGATCTGGTTGTGGAGATTCATAATCTGTTCTATGGTCTTTGACCATTTTGTATGGATGAAGAACGTAAGAACGAATTTGAGATCCCCATTCAATCTTTTTCTTTTCGGCATTATCTTTGTTTGTTTTGGCTTCTTCTTCTTCCTGTTGTCTTTGCGCAAGCTTGGCTCGCAGCATTTTCATTGCAGTTTCTCGGTTTTGTATCTGTGAACGTTGGTTTTGGCATTGTACTACAATATTTGTTGGTAGGTGTGTAATGCGCACTGCTGAATCAGTTTTGTTAACATGCTGTCCACCAGCACCGCTTGAACGATAAGTATCAATTCGTAAATCTTTTTGTTCAATTGGAGCAAGTTCAAGCTCCGGAAGTTCTGGTGTAACAGAAATACTTGAAAAAGAAGTATGTCTTCGTTTATTTGAATCAAAAGGAGATATTCTTACTAAACGATGAACACCATTTTCTGCTTTCAACAATCCGTATGCATTTTTACCTGCCACATATAAGGTAGCAGATTTAATACCAGCTTCTTCGCCAGCTTGGTAATCAATAATATCCACTTTTAAACGCTCGCGTTCACAAAAACGCATGTACATACGTAGAAGTATGCTAGCCCAGTCTTGTGATTCAGTGCCACCAGCTCCAGCATTGATGCTCAAAAAGCATGCATTTTTGTCTTCAGGATTTTTTAAAAGAAGTTCAATTTTAAATTTGCTGATATTGCGACACAATTGACCAATATCCGGGGCCATCTTTTTTAGTTCAGTTTCATCTTCTTCAAAGAGATCTAACAATTCAAGAGCGTCATTATAACCAGAAACTACACTTTGATATGCTTCACGTTGTTGTTTAAGAACAGCAAGTCTTTTAGATATTGTTATCTGATCTGGATTTTTCCAAAAATCTTCTTGGCTTTCTATGGCAGATAATTTTTCAAATTCAGGATCAATCTTAGCATTTGCCCAAAATGTTTTAATAGTCTGAATATCAGGCTCTCGATCTTTGAGCTGTTGACGTAAATCATCTATGAGCATTTGTTTTTTTCCTATAATTAATTTATTTCTTTTAGTATAGCATAAGTAAGTTTTTCACACTAGAATTAGGCCAACCACATTATATAGGCGAGATATAGAATATAGACGTTCGATAGATGCGTCAGTGTTTTTATAGAGACTAAGAGGTATTTTATGAATATGGTCATACTCGGGCTTTTGCGATAGAATAATACCTATGAAGAAACATAAAGGTACATTATTTGTAATTTCAGCCCCTTCGGGAACGGGTAAAACTACCCTGGTTAATGCTATTTTGTCTGAAAAAGGTCAAAATGAAAAAATTGAACAGGTTGTTACATATACCACTAAAAAGCCTCGTAACGGTGAAATTAATGGTAAATCCTACTATTTTCTTACTAAGGATGAATTTGAGGCTAAAATAGCACAAAATTTCTTTTTAGAGTGGTCCGATGTCTATGATAACTACTATGGTTCTCCTCGATATGCTCTAGATAAGCTTACTGAGGG
>Ga0155577_105_pt1:22500-68220 | contig 68220 bp, 55 predicted proteins | sample RifCSPhighO2_12_FD_107234 | JGI IMG/M metagenome (GOLD analysis project Ga0155577, IMG submission 107234) | candidate division TM6 bacterium RIFCSPHIGHO2_12_FULL_36_22
GTTGTAAAATTTGGCTATATGCTGGAACACCTCGCTTGATCCTGCACTACTCGTCATGTAAATGGCAGTGAAAATGTGTTAGGTAGAGGCAATCAGCAGGAAAGGCTTTAACTTTTTAGGAACTAGTATGATTTATGATCCTAATCGTGTGCCAAAGTCAATCGGATATTATTTAGCTGGTTTTACTGATGGAGAAGGAAGCTTTAATGTGTCTTTCAGATACAGAAAAGATTATAAAAATTGTTGGAAAGTTTCAGCTTGCTTTAACATTTCTAACAAAGATAAAGTAATCTTGGATGTATTTAAAAAATACTTACAATGTGGAACGATGAGATCAAGATCTGATGGTGTTTGGTATTTCGAAGTAAATACTTTACAAACTATTCTTGATCATATTGTACCATTTTTTAAGCTATACCCTTTTCTTTCAGCTAAAAAACAGAATGATTTTTCAAAATTTTGTCAAATTTTGGACATTCTAACTAGCGATAATCCACGATCGACGCCTAATATTCAAAAGATTCTTCATTTGAGGAATAATATGAATGGTGGTGGTAAACGTAAGTTTAGTGATGAAGAGATTCTATCTAAACTATGTTAAAGAATCCTCAGAGACTAGTACGCCAAACTCAATCACATACTTTTTTAGATTGAGATGATACAGTCCGATCTCTATGGCGACATAGAGAGTGAGTATGAAAGTACTCACCCCTTTAAATACATAGCGTGTTTAAAGGAGTAACATGAATGAACGGTCCTAAGGTAGCGAAATACCTTGTCGGGTAAATTCCGACGCGCATGAATGGCGTAACGAGTTGGGCACTGTCTTGATGATAGACTCAGTGAAATTGTAGTACAAGTGAAAATGCTTGTTACCCGCGATAGGACGGAAAGACCCCGTGCACCTTTACTATAACTTGACATTGATTTTTGGGTGTGTTTGTGTAGGATAGGCGGGAGACTTTGATACTGTGGCGCTAGCTGCAGTGGAGTCGTCCTTGAAATACCGCCCTTATATGTTTGAATTTCTAACTTTGAATACCCGTGATCCGGGCAAAGGACAGTGTCTGGTGGGTAGTTTGACTGGGGTGGTCGCCTCCTAAATTGTAACGGAGGTGTTCTAAGGTTTCCTCATGACGAATAGAAATCGTCGGAAGAGCGTAAAGGCAGAAGGAAGCTTAACTGCGAGACATACAGGTCGAGCAGGTACGAAAGTAGGACTTAGTGATCCGGTGGTTCCGAATGGAAGGGCCATCGCTCAACGGATAAAAGGTACGCCGGGGATAACAGGCTTATCTCCTCTGAGAGTCCATATCGACGAGGAGGTTTGGCACCTCGATGTCGGCTCATCGCATCCTGGAGCTGGAGAAGGTTCCAAGGGTTTGGCTGTTCGCCAATTAAAGCGGTACGCGAGCTGGGTTCAGAACGTCGTAAGACAGTTCGGTCCTTATCCATCGTGGGCGTAGGGTATTTGAGAGAGCTTGTTCCTAGTACGAGAGGACCGGAATGAGTAAGCCTCTGGTGTACCAGTTGTTTACCAAAAGCAACGCTGGGTAGCTAGGCTTATAAGAGATAACCGCTGAAAGCATCTAAGCGGGAAACTCGTCTCAAGATTAGATACCCCGTAGCAATAAAATGAGTTTGAGAACTTCGGTTCGATAACAAGTGGCATTGTTACATAGTAAGACCCCTTGAAGACTACAAGGTTGATAGGCTGGGTGTGTAAGTGCAGTAATGCATTAAGCTAACCAGTACTAATAGGTCGAGAGTTTTAATCACTCTAATTGATTATTGATATTGTGGTAATTAGTTTTCACAAAGAATAAAAGATATAAACATTCAATCACAAGAAAAATTTATAAGTCGTTCTTATGAACGCATGAAATTTTCTGGTGGGTATAGCTGTAGGGAAACACCCGTTCCCATTCCGAATACGGAAGTAAAGTCTACAGCGTTGATGATACTTGGCTGGAGACGGCCCGGGAAAGTAGATACTGCCAGATTTAATTAAAGGACTCGAGAGAAATCTCGGGTCCTTTTTTTGTGTAATTACAGATGATATTTTTAGTAAAGCTATATAAAATAGATTAATTATATATTTAAGTGTTAAATAAGATTAAGTTTAATTTGCAGTAGCCCTTATTTAAAGGTAGTATAATTGTTTTTTTTATAAATTCAATTATACTATTAATGAACTAAAAATGCTGTAAAATAGGTTGTTTTACATAAACAGAATGCATGAGGAAATAAAATGAAAAAGTTTCTTAAAAATTTGCTATATATTGCTTTAATAGCAATAGGTTCAGTTTGTGCTGAAACACAGCAAAACGTTTCTATTGAGCAAGAAGCCGAAGAAAAAGAAAATAATGTTTATTTTAAAGAAGCCGCTCAAGTAATAAAATCAGAGCGATCTCCTATTAATTTACATGATCCTGTTTTTCTTCCAATGGATAATTTTATAAATGCCATGATTAACACTATTGTAGTTAAGGGTGTTAAGCAAATGATGGTGGCATATGCTTGTACTAATTTTAATTTTTCTTCTGTAACACAAGACAATGCGCCTGAATTATATGCATTCGTTAAAAAGGTATGTATAAAACTTGGTATTGATATTCCAAAAATATATATTACACATGATTTGAAATTTGTTAATTGTGTTGCTGGCGGTAAAATGATTCTTTTAGGACCGTCATTTTTGTATAACTCATCTAAAGATAGTGCTGAATTTACTATTGCACATGAGTTAGGACATGTTGCGCAAAAGGTGGAATTAAAAAAAATAACCGCTAGTGTTTTAACTTCTATACCTGTCTATATGGCTTATGGTTATTTTTTAAAAACTGAAGGTATCAAAAATTTACTTATTCCTACTCGTGCTATCAAGAAAAAATCTTTAATAATAGCAACAGTAATTGTACAAAAATTACTTGCACAAGCTTATTCTCGATCATTAGAATATGATGCTGATAAGAAGGCTTTCAATGTAACAGGTAATTATAAAGGGTTACAAGAACTTTGTACATTTATGCAAAAACTAGAAGACGCATGGTTAGCAGAAGGTCAGCCATTAAATGTTCGTATTCATGGTTATATCAATAAAATTAAATGGTTGCGTACACATCCAACACCGGCTGATCGTTTACAGGTATTGTCAGCTTAAAATGTTGTTACAATTGTTAGCGAAAAATATATTAAAGATAGTTAGCATAGTTATTGGGATTTTTATGGTAGGCAGCATATGGAGCTTATCTGAAGATACTATTACTGTATATAAAGAAACAGGTTTAATTGTACACAGTAATAATTTAATAATTGAAGGCTACGCAAATGCAACAGGTTGTAAGTTGAATTGTGTAGCTCCTGAATGTAAAACTTTTAATGACTACGGTAAATTAGTAGCTACATGGGATTTCAATAGAGGCACTATGGTGCTTAATCAGTTGAAAACAGCCGTTCATGGTAAAGGAATTGGAACAGCTTTGTTTCAAAGTGCTTGTCTGGCATTAAAACAAATCGGACACAAAAAAATGGAGTGGACGGCAGATCCTTATGTTGCAACTCTAACTCACAGTACGTTGCCACAGCTTATCAAATTTTATACCAAAAATGGTGGAACCATGGTACGAGAGAAACTTGATACAGCGGAGTTTGAAATCAATTTTGATCAGAATTTTAATTAAAAAATATATGAAGTTTAAATTAATTTTATTAACTTTTTTCTACATTCCACATTTACTTATATCTATACCAGTAGAACAAAAAGAAATTCTCAGACTTACAGTAATAAGTGGCGGTGAGGGTTTTGTCCCATTTGTTGGTAGTCTAATGTGTCAAGTGCGATCTGATGGCTGGAATAGCAGTATGCCAGAAGTAAATTTTGCGGCACATAGTGCAGGCTTATTTATAGGTGCCCAATACGTTCGTAGACACTTGAGATGCAATAGAGCAATGACGGCTATGTTGTTTGCATCTAATATGAGTTGTTTAGCTTTAAAAGTTGGTGATTTGCTACAATCTCGGCCCTAATTTTTTTTGGTATATTGCCTTAGTTATATGAAAAATTAATGAGCAGTGTTTTTAAGAACTTTTATTCATTGAACAATCTCCTTATGATCTGGATACCCCGTACTTCAGCTCGAATGTATGTTCGTGTGGTTTACAACTTAATGCGGATCTTAATGCTTCTCGAAATATAAAAAATATATGGTGTAGGGCCAATAGCTATGCATCGGGCCTATTGCAGCAAGTTAATTCCTTAGCTGCAAGCTCCCTCCTTTAGGGGGAGTCGTTGACTATGATACTAACCATGCATTAAAACCGTTAGAATGCTCTACTAAATGGGAATCGGAAAAAGATGATCCTGAAACATTTCCATTTGGGACCTGATCTTAAGCTTAATAAATATTAATTGGGTGGTGTTGTTTTATAATAGTCCATGAGCTTATGCATAGATTGGATACCGTTACTTGTTTCAGATACATAATCAAATGCTTGAAATGGATTGTCAAATTTAACAGGATGTACAGAGCAACAGAATTTTTCTTCAGGAAAAAGTGGGGTTTTTCGTGGAATAACAGGAACGAGACCTTTGACATCTGCAACTTGAATTAAAATTGAAAGTCTGAGGATATTTTCATCGATAACTCCATTATTATAGTTAACTATGGTCACAAAATTCTGGAGCATTTGAAAAAATTCAGGTATTTCTATTTTGTTATGCTTAAGGTTGCCAAATTCATAATGCATACCGAGTAGGATAGTAAATATTTGTTGTTCTTGTATTGTAAGGCATAATTCTTTATAGAGTAAGTTTATATTGAATGGATAAAGTTGCCCGGTTTTCTGATTTATACAAAAACATGTTTCGATATTGGGATCATTGGGCCTTAATAATGGCTGTGCTGCATATTTAAAACTGATATAAGTATGTTCTTGATGATCTTGGTAATAAATAATTTTCTGTATAGATCCATCATCATTTTTGATTATATCATAATGCAATCTGGGATGTGTTTTATCAAATAAATTTTTACGTCCAATTTTTCCAATATCATGCAAAAGTGCGGCTAAACATACCACTTCTTTTTCTCTTATACTCAAATGAAGCCCTTGTACATATAAAGAGTTGGTTTCAAATAATTCTACCATTGCATAATAAGTCCAGATTGAATGTTCATATATATCACCGGCATGAATAGATGGGTTTCCTTCTGAGTCAAGCTTATATAACTTCATATTATCCAACAAAGCACTTAATTGTGGTTGCATTGCTAGAGATAGATCAATTGCTGTTGAACAACAAACGTAGAAGGTTATAACTAGAAATAGGTATAGTCTTTTTAATATCATATTACAATTGTATGTTTTTAAAAAATATAAGTATTTTTTAAGTTTGCTAGATCTTAAGAAAGAAAGCAATCTTTTGTACTGGTTCACTACATAAGCTGCAAGCTCCCTCCTTTAGGGGGAGTCGTTGACTATGATACTAGCCATGCATTAAAACCGTTAGAACGTTCTACTAAATGGGAATCGGGAGAAGATGCTCCTGAAACATTTCCATTTGGTACATAAGATATTTAATCGGTTATTTTAATGAAATAGAGTCAATCACGATAAATGGTTGACTCTATAATTTTTTCAAACGACATATTGAAAATAACATTCTTCACACTTACTTATTTTCAAACTCACTGAGATATGTTTCATACTCATAAACAGCAACCATTGAGTTTTAGTAAAAGGATGCTTATATAATTTTGAAAAGGAGGTTTTCTATGAAAATACTCATATCTCTCTTTGCTATTAGCCTAGTTGTTGTAGAGGTTTTGGCGCTACCGATGCCAATCACTATAGTTTGCAAAAAAGGTGACGACCAAAAGGAATTCCATGTTACTATGGAGACTTCACAGATGAAAGAAAATTACTTTATACAATATTGTAAGGATAATGCTCCAGGATATAGTTTTACTAAAATGATCTTTCGTGCTCAGCAATGCTTACCTGGTGATAAACGGTGTGGAGTACAGCCTTAAGGCCTTATGCAATCTGTAAGTGAGTGGCATATTGCAAAATACTGTCTTACTTTTTAAAAGCAACTTCTGTTTGAGCTGCTTGATGACACGTACCTTTTTCTTTAAGCGCTGTACACCTGAATATGGCTATGGCATTGAATAGCAGCCGTAGGGTGACACCAATAATGAGACTATTCCTTTTCCAAATCTTTGACGGGTATAAATTTTAATGCTGCTGAATTTATACAGTAGTGTAGTCCTGTTGGTGCTGGACCACCCTGAAACACATGCCCCAAATGTGAATCTGCTTTTTTGCTTCTTACTTCTGTACGAACAGTCTTTAAACTTTTGTCCTCTTTTTTAACTATAGACTCTTCTTTTATAGGCTTAGTAAAGGCTGGCCAACCAGAATTTGACGTAAACTTGTCTTTTGAGCTAAACAAAGGCTCGCCAGAAACCACATCAACATAAATACCTTCCTCCTTATTGTCCCAGTATTTATTTTTGAAAGGAGGTTCGGTCTTGTTTTCTTGCGTTACCGAATATTGTAACGGAGTTAATATTTTTTTTAATTCTTCATCAGATGGTTTAATATATTCGTTTTTTGTATTTTCCCATACTTTTTTGAAAAATTCATTGCGTCCAGAAGCATTGTGATATTGCTCATATTTGATAGGATTTTTTTTATAAAAATCTTTATGGTAATCTTCTGCATCATAAAAAGTAGATGCTTTGATAATCTCTGTTACAATAGGATTTGAAAATTTTCCTGAATTTTCAAGCTGTTTTTTAGATTGTAAGGCTTCTTCTTTTTGATTTTTGTTAAAATAAAAAATGATAGATTTGTACTGTGGGCCTCTATCTGCAAATTGTCCTTTCTTGTCCGTAGGATCTATATTCATCCAAAAAAGATCAAGTAACTTTTTGTATGAAACTTTTTTGGGATCATAGGTTATTTTAAAAGCTTCTACGTAACCTTTTTTAGCATAATCCTGATAGGTGGGATTTTCACCCGTCCCTCCTGCATAACCTACAACCCCTTTCACTCCATCCAAATTTTCAAAAGCAGCCTGGGAACACCAGAAGCAACCACCAGCAAATAAGGCTGTTTCGGTTTTGTTTTTTGATAACAACATTATAATACTTACTCCCACAATCAGAAGAAAAAGCCCCAAAAATAAAAACTGTTTCAAAATTATCCTTATTATTCAGCATATTTGGAATAAAACTCATTCATAAATAACAAGTTTGGATCATACTTTCTTTTAAATGCAAAGAACTTATCAATCATTGGATATGAATGCTTAAGTTGATTTCTTGTGTAATATAACTGATATGGCAAGAAGAAAGTACCATTAAGTTTTAAGGTGCTATTGATTAATGCTTGTGTAAATGTTGTAATTTTTTTTACGTCACTATCATTGCGTTTTTGATTAAAGTAGAGCACTACTGCAACACGTGGAGTTGGTGCATAATTTAAAAATATATCTTCTTTATGAACGATACGAATGGAAACATTAAGAAGATTGATATTATATTGCCTAACAAGCTGTCTGAGAACATTGATAAAATTATCTAAATTTTTGGCTGGAATAAAGTATTCTTGTAAGATATCAACACTATTTAAGAGTGCATGTTGAAGATACGGAACTGAATCATTCATCAATTCATTACGGGATATAAGACATTTATACTTGAGGATTGGATGTTTACATTGCTGCATAAATCGTTCAATATGTTTTTCTAAAAACCATTTTAAATGACGACCATATTCACGCTTTTTTGCTAAATTTAGTATTAAACGTTTAAATCGAGTGTGTCTTGCTTGGCCAAGATGGGGGATTTTAGAAGTAAATGTTTGAAATTCATATTGATATAATAATGCATCGTTAAGCATAGAGTATGGTGATGTAGATAGATGTGCATAGAAAATACCAATATTTGGATTACCTAATATGTTATTGAGATTCTGAGCTAATAGTGTTGTTTTTACGAATTTAATTTTTGGCATATATGCAACGTTTTCTGTTAATCCTATCTGGGCATCCAAGATGATGCCAAACAGGCCATAACCACCGAGTACTAACTCAAATAATTCAGGGTCGTTGGCTTGTGTTACATTTTTTACAGAACCATCTGCCATCATGATACGAAATGCCAGTACCGTTTGTGCAACAGAACCAGCCTTATGATCCATACCATGTGCATTAACAGACATTGAACCACCAACGCTAAATATATTTGTTGACTGCATAGCTCGTATAGAAAGATTATAATCATCTACATGATCTTGTATGGTTGCCCAAGTAATACCAGATTGTACGTGTGCTATTTTTTTTACATGATCTAAAGAGAGCATTTTATTGTATTTGGTCATGTCTATAATGATGCTATCTGGATAGAAGGTTTGTCCCCCCATGCTATGACGTACCGCGGCAATAGATATATGCTTGTCATGAGCACGAGCAAAGTTGATCACTTCTTTAATTTGGCTTTCTTTTGTTGGCTGAACAATAGCAAATACATTTGTTTTATTGAGACAGCTGGCATCATCAATAGTATTTTTATCCGGCTGTCCCAAACGCTCTTTAAGCCTCGCTGTTATATTATCGGTTATTGCACCTTCAATTGCAGGAGGACAGGTATCTTGTGCTGTTGGTTGTTGAATTAATTTTCCTATTTCCTTAATCCAACGTGGCCATTTAGCTTCTATAGTATCGGAATATACTATTATACTGAGACCAACCAAAATACAATACGTTTTTATTTTCACTAATTCTCCTAAATTTGATTTAGGCTAATTATATTTCACAGCTGCCAGCAACGCAAGCAAACTCACGCTTAATATCAGTATCATTTTCTCGTTCATAGGTTACAATTTTTGAGAAATCAATATATTCAAAACGTTTTGCTAATTCAAAATAATGTTCGCGAGTTATTTCTTCATACGGTGCTAATTTGTATACATGATCCGTTCTTGGCAGAAATGAAAGACCACCAACAATATTCCAGTTTTCATAGACCCAGTCACTTACTTTGATCCATTCATTATCACCAACAGATATAGTTACCGATGGGTTATGATCGGTAAATGACTGTTTAACAGCCTTCCAATGTTCTAGCTGTTCTACTGCAGAGATATCATCTTTAAATGTGGCACCTCGAGGGGCTTTAACAGGAAATTCCAATACAAAGGTTGTAGCTGTATCTAGTGTCTGACCAACTTCTGGGTGATAGGGAACTCCTTGATCACGGAGCATTTTAAACAAAGAATCTGTGGCAGAAATACGAACCCGACGAATATAATATTTTGCATGACGCGGATGCATACCTGAAGAACAATCTACCAATTGTGATAGTGTTCCAGATGGTTTGACACAGGTAATACACGCAGACATTGGAATATCAAATCTTTTTGCATACAATTTGTTAATTCGAGTAGCTTCTTTTTGTAAAGTCTCAAGTACTTCTGGCTGGCGTGCTAAAGCACAATCCCACTGCCCAGTAATAGAGACGCCCAAAAGACGTTCTTCTTCGCAATTATTTTTCCATTCTTTAGAAATGTATGGAAAGTTGGTTAACGTTGATTGATAAGTTCCCAAGATAGTAGCAACTCTAATTTTTTTCATGAGAGTTTTTTCCGTATCTTCGGCTCGTGCTACTACTTCAGAAAGATTACAAAATTGTTTAGAACGCAAGATAATTTCACCACATGGATTAGTTCCCCATGTGATTGGTGTACCATCGATTTCTCGCTTTCTACGTTCAGGTAATGTTTGATTCGTTGCGCCACGGTTAAAAATACCACGTTCACCAGAACCACTTTTCATTAATGCAATCCATTCTTCAAGAAAGTGGGTTGCAGAAGGTCGTTCTTCATAAATTGCAGAATTATTGGCTAAACAACGTTGAGGTTGGTTAAGGTAAAATTGTCCTTTTTTTGCATCACGCATTTCAACGTCACTCAAATCCGAAAGAGAAATAAGCGCACTTCGACGAACGCCACCAGCGACTACGCATTCCCCAATTTTGCAGATGATATCATGGATTTCCAAACTAGATAATTGTTCATTTTGTTTATTAAGGATTATTTGCCGAGAAAATTGTAATAATTGGCGTAATGGTTCTGGACCAGAACTTTTGCCACCACTTGTTATAAGTCGTGCACCAACAGGACGAAGTTTTGAATAATCAAAATCAATATCTCCGCCATCATACCAAGTTGTTAAACCAAGTGTAAGAGCATCAGCCCAACCTTCTTTACTATCTTCAATAGCATGAGTTAATATTTTGTCTTTGCGTTGTTTTTTTACAACAGGTAGTTTTTTAATACGAGCTTTTTCAACAGAAAAACCAATGCCTGAACCGCACATAAGAATATAGAGAATTTCAGCAAAGTCTGTCAGGTTGGTTGGCGCAATAAATGAACAATTGTAGGCACAAACATTGGAACGACGTGCAGCTGAACCAGCAAATTGCAATAGGCGCATTGAAGGCATTGCTTCTTGATGCAAAATGCTTTGATATATTTCTTTGTATTCTTCTTCTGTTAGCTTATCACCTAAATTTTCACGCATAAAACTAACATAACGATCAACAGTTTCTGCCCATGTTTCACGTCTATTTTCTTCATCAATCCAACGAGCATAGGTACGATAATAAATGAATTCTGCTAATGAATTTCTAAAAAATTTTTTGCTTTTTTTAACAAGTTGTTTGACGTGTTTTGGTATTGTGCCAACAGATTCTCTTATTTGTGAACGTTTTTCTCGATAGAGTATATATTCTTTAGCTGTTTTAACATAACTACCAAGAATAAGCTCCGCTTCTACTAAATCCTGTACCGATTCAACATCGGGAATAAATTCAGTCGATCTTTGTGATTCACTACGTCCTAGACATAACTGATTGAGGTCATCAACCACCTTAGCAGCAATGATATCAGCTTCGTTTTCGTTACCTTCTCCTGTTTTTTTAAATGCTTGTAATACAGCATCCGATATTTTTTTTGAAGTAAAACGGACAATGCTAAAGTCTCGCTTTCTTATTTTTTGAATAAGATCCATATTATACTCTTTTGGTTAAGTGGTTTGCTTATTTTTTATACATGAAGTTTGTTCGTATATTGCTTTGATAGCGACATTAAACAAACAAGCACGTATTACATGATCAATAGTGAATGGTATTTGTCCTATCAGTGCAGAAGTGATTGGCTGCCCAAAATATAAAGGTCCAATCCATAATGTTATCGCATCAAAACAGATAGCTGCTGTAGCAGTATAAAGAATTGATTGTGCAATTGTTATACGCTTGTTGTGTGTATAAAAGTTTAAATAAACTGCTATGCTTGCATAACTGATGGCAGTTATTAAAGTCCAACCACCAATTGCATCGTTGATATAATCAAATACAAAAAATTGCATTAACATAAAAATGAAACAACTCAATTGATTAAATTGTCGATTGAGTAACAACAAAAATCCCGGAAAGGGATCTATTGCGCAGTGTTGTAAGCTGGTTCGCATAAACAAACAAGTAAACCATGCAGTGATGAGTAGTATACTTCTATCAATCTGTATATTTTTTTTCTCAATCAGTTTCATATCCACTTTCATAGTAAGTTTTTAGTGTATAATTCTCCTTGCTCCAAGCAGGAGAATTTCATAGTAATCATTATGCACAGTGGGTTTGGTAACTCTTAGCATGACAAGGAAAAAATTTTTTAAAAGAGTTGACTTTTCCCATATTTCAAGCCTTTTATCTCCTAGAGGGACTATCAGATGTTTTAAAAATTTTATTAAAAATTCTTGATAAAAAAGAACAAATTATAAAAAAAGATAGCCATTCAAAATTGGGGTCAAAATCTTTTGAAAAAAACTCACGTATTTTCTGACATAGAAAAAAATAAATCAATACAAATCAGAGAAGATACGATGGGAAAAGCCTTTATGTAAATGGTTTTTTGCATAAAGTGAAAACTTTGTAAATTTACTTTTTTCCTAATAGCAAGTAAAGTTGCTTTAGCCATAAAATTTATAAATAAAGACAAGTTATGCATATCAAGTTTAGATAGGAGTGTGTAATTATTAGCGTTTAACAAAACATTTGCAAAAGAACTTTTCAGGCTAAGAGGTGATCAGCCAAAGGGAAAAATTCTAGTGTTTTGTTTTACCTATTGTTGATTAGCACTCAACCTTAAAATTGATAAGTTTTTTCTTATCTTCATTAAAGATTTTGAATTCGAAATCACGTTTGAACTCAGTACGATCAATAAAGATGAATTTACTGGTTCGTGTGTATGGCGGGATTCTTAAAGGTTCATAATTGAGAGAATCAAATTGAATTTTTTTAGTTTTTTTCTTGTTGCTTTTTGATATTGAATAGGCCATTGTAGGACCCACAATTAATGCTAGATATGGGCTGACAAGCCAATAAATTGGGAACGCTATAGCTGTAAGCCAAACTGGAATACTGCGAGATAATTTTTTTGCAACTTGTTTAGGTGATGCTAATGGTAGATCTATATAGGAAGGGCGCCATACGACAGTGTCAGGTGTATTATTATAGATAAAAAGTTGTAATGGTTGGCAGCCACATTTAATAAGGTTGTGACCAAAGATATTTTTACTTTCTTGTCCTAAAATTTTACGTACTTGTAAAGTAACTTTGTCGATGGTTTCATTATAATCACAATCAGTTGTTGCAGCAAAATCATATGAGCGTTCCGTTGTGATATTTTTCAACTCTTTTAGTTGTCGAGGATCTTTTGGATGATGTACGCTGCTAGCATATAATAAGACCATGAATGCGCAGAGAGGAAAAATTATTTTTCTGACCATTTTGATTACCACATGTAGTTAAAAATTATATATGAAATTATTTCAATATTCCTAAATATGCACAATGATTGACTTTGTGTCAAACCTTGCCAAACTGATATATTGAGTTATCATTAATCTTATTTAAGGCTTTAACTATGATACATATAAAAACTTTAATTTTGCTCTTTTCATTGGTTATAGTATCACCATGTTTTGGGTGGAAATTTTTACCAAAATTATCATTAAGTCCTGCGCAACAAAGCCAAAATATTTCAGAGTATTGGTCAGATAATATTTCTAGTTTTAGTGGAATGTTTGATGATGATCGAGTAATGCCTGTCTCATTTGATCCTAACGAAAAAGTACATGGTTTTAAGGATATTGTTGGAGGTGTTCCACAAGAGGTTGAAACTATTGTTGATTCATTAAAAAATCCTGAAAAATACCGTAAGGCTGGTATCAAGGTTCCAAGTGCAATTTTGTTTATTGGTGAACCAGGTACGGGAAAAACTTCAACAGCACGTGCTTTAGCACAGGAAATAGGTGGTGGATTTTTATCTTTTTGTGGGGCAGATTTTGTAGAAATATGGGTTGGCAATGGTGCTCGTAAAGTTCGTACTGCATTTGCACAAGCACGAGCTTTAGCTGCTCAAACTAAAAAACGAGTATTTCTTTTTATTGATGAGATTGATGCTATTGGTAAACGTAATGGTGATGGATATCAAAATTCAGAAGTACAGCAAACAATCAATGCATTGCTTAAAGAAATAAGTGGTATTGAAAATGATAATTCTGTAATTGTTGTTGCAGCTACTAACTTTGTTAGCAATGTCGATCCAGCACTTATGCGTTCAGGTAGGTTTACTGTTATCGAAATTCCAATGCCTGATGCTGAACAGCGAGAGGCTATTCTTAAACATTATTGCAGAAATAAAAAACTTGCTCCCGATGTGGATATAACCAAAATTGCAGAACATACAAATAACTTTTCTCCTGCGGATCTGGAAGAGTTGGTCAATCAAGCTTCATCAGTGGCTTTATTGGAAAAAACAGATACATTGACACTTAAGCAATTTATTAATGCTATTAAGTTCATTTGGCGTGATCGTAAGAATCAAGGCGAAAAGAATACCTCAATCAATCTTGATGCACTTGATATTGCATTTCAAGAAAATACTTCTGAGGAAAAGCCACATGGTTTGGGCTTTCAGGGTTTAGCAGGCGAGATCGAATCAGAGATTCTTAATGTTGTTCACTATTTACAATATCCTGAAGAATATAAATATTATGGTGTAAAAGAGCCAAGAGGAATTTTAATGGTAGGTCTTCCTGGGACTGGCAAAACATCTCTTGCACGTGCTCTTGCACAGGAAGCTAATTGTGAGTTTATCGCAGTTAAAGGGTCGGAATTTGTAGAAATTTATGTGGGTAATGGCGCCAAACGTGTACGAGAACTTTTTGATAAAGCACGTAAAAAGGCAGGTAAAAAGAAAATTATCTTTATTGATGAAATTGATGCAATTGGATCACGTAATAATATGAGCCATCAGGAAGCACGGCAAACAGTTACAGAGTTGTTAGCGCAAATGGAAGGGTTTGAACAAGACGATTCTATTATGGTGATTGCAGCAACCAACTGTCCTCAAAATTTGGATTCAGCGCTTTTACGGCCAGGGCGGTTTGATGTTACGATTGAAGTGCCTTTGCCGTCTCTTGAAAAACGTGTAGCTATTCTTAAATTTTATTGTGCGCATAAACCAATGGATGTTGACGTAAGATATAATGATATTGCTAAAGTCACTGAAAACTTTACTCCGGCCGACTTGAAAAATTTGGTCAATGAAGCTGCAAAGGCCGCAATGCAATCCCATGAAGGGCGCACAATAACACAAGCACATTTCTTGTTTGCCTTGCAAAAACTAGGAATACAGCAAAAAATTAAAGAAGAGAGTAAAGTAAGCTCTTATCTTCCACCATATTTACAACGATAAGAATTTGCATTTTAGATAATTATTGTTTGTCTATGCCGATCTTTCTATACTAACCTGAGAGGGATTTTAGGGTTTCAGTTGGGAGATTGAGTATGAAGAAGCTTTGGTTAGCAGGTTTCATAACCTGCAGCTCATGTTTGGGAAACATAACAATTAATGGAAATAATTATCTTTTAGTAGCACCACAACAAGTTAAGCCATCTGATGCTTATGTTGGTAAGATGCCAGCAAAAATAAATCAATTATTAGAGTACATTAAAAATCCACAAAAGTTTCATAATTTAGGTATTATACCCTCAACTACATTCTTACTTGTTGGCCCACCAGGTTCAGGTAAAACATCATTAGTTAAGTCATTAGCCGATGTTACCAATAGCATTTTTATTCGTGCAATTGGTTCTGATTTTGTTGATCAATTTGTGGGTGTTGGTGCACGGCGTATACGAGAAATCTTTCAAGAAGCACGCGATGCTATTGCTAAAGGGCAAGGTAGAAAAGTTATTTTATTTATTGATGAAATCGATGCTATTGGCTCTCGTGATAAGATGCATGGTGATGATATTGAAAGTTCACGAACAGTCAATGCGCTTTTAGCTGAAGTTGAAGAAGCCAATACTAATCCATCATTCATTGTTATTGGTGCAACCAATTTTATTGATAAGGTTGATAAGGCTTTACTTCGACCAGGAAGATTTGATGCAACCATTCGTATTGGTTTACCAGAATTGGATAAGCGTATTGAAATTTTGAAACTTTATACTAAAAATTATAATTTAGCTAATGATGTTAATCTTGATGTACTTGGTCAATATACAGAGGGATTTACACCGGCAGATATAGAATTTATGTCTCGAGATGCCGGCCTTTTAGCGCTTAATGCGGATCTTGATTCGGTAACTCAAGATTGTTTTATTCAGGCCATTAATAATATGTTGCATTCATTACAAAATCGTGGCGATGAAAATGCGACGATGAAGCTTGATGCTTTAGCATGTGCTATGGGTAATGGTAAAAAAGGATTTCAGGCCCTCGCAGGTAAAATTCCAGATCAAATTATTGAAATACATGACTTTATTAAAAATCCAAAAGTTTATGAATATTATGATATTGCTGCACCAAAAGGTGTGCTTATTGTAGGGCCGCATGGTAGTGGTAAAACTTCGCTTGTGCGAGCATTAGCTCAAGAGCTTGGTTGTGAACTTTTTTATATGTCAGGTACTGAATTTGTTGAGCAATATTTTGGTATAGGTGCCAAAAAAATGCGAACGCTGTTTGAGAGAGCACGCGCAATAAAAGAGTCAAATCCACAGGGTAAAGCACTAATCTTTATTGATGAAATCGATGTTATTGGCTCGGCTAGTCAACGAGGAGGGGAATACCAACAAACACTTTCAGAGTTGCTCATACAAATGGATGGGTTTAGAGAAGATGATTCTATTATTGTCTTTGGTGCTACGAGCTATCCACAACAACTAAGTCCAACATTACTTTCATCAGGTCGTTTTGATATTCATATTAATTTAACATTGCCAGATTATGAAAAACGGTATGCTATAATTGGATCATTGTGTAAGAATAAGCCAATGGGTGACAATAAGGAGTCGATAGTTGAATGTTTGTCTGAGTTGACTGATGGCTATGATATTGCACAATTGAAGTCGCTTATTAATAATGCTGCACGACAAGCATTGTTACTTAAAGCAGAAATAATAACATTAGATATGTTTAAACCTTTTTTGCAAGAAACGGTTGCTCGTGGACATAAGGATCGGATGTGATATTGTTCAAGTATCAAAATTCGAAGAAAAGATACATTGTAAAGAATATCTTTTAGTACGAATTTTTACTGAACATGAGCTTGCATCTTCTTATTCTTCAGCATCATTAGCAGGACGCTTTGCACTTAAAGAAGCGGTGATGAAAGCACTTGGCATTTCTGCTGGTAATTGGTTGACTATTGAGGTTGTTAATAAGCCAAATGGGAAACCTTATTGCAAATTCTTGAGCCAGGAAATACAACATTCTATACTAGGGCAAGATGTAAGTATTAGCCACGATGGCGATTATGCCATGGCGGTATCCACCTTTATACTCAAGGAAAGTTATGATTCTCAGTGAACTGGTTGCAAAGAATGCTGAAAAATGTGGAGATCGTATAGCTTTTTCAATGCAATTTGGATATCGTACAAAAAATATTAGCTATGTACAATTGTATGCTATGGCACGTCAGGTAGCTTTGTTTTTACAAAAACAAGGTATTAAGAAGGGTGATGCTGTATTGCTACTTGCCCCTAATTCCCCATATTGGGGAGCTGTATATTGGGGTTGTATTATATCAGGTGTAATATTGGTCCCGCTTAATGTTCAATCAACAGCACAAATGTTAGAACGCGCTGCTTTGCAGACAGAATCGAAGATATTATTTAAGAATATTTTTTATAAACAAGAGTTACCAAAAAATATTCAAGCCTATGATATCGAATTTTTAGAAGAGCTTATAAAAGATCTTGATCCCAAAGATTTTAAAGCACCGAAAATACAGGAAAATGATCTTGTATTAATTATGTATACATCCGGTACAACCGGTGATCCTAAAGGTGTTATGCTTTCACATAAAAACATAAGTTCAAATATGACAGCGCTATTGGAAATTATTCCATTTAAAAGAGCGGATAAAGAACGTTTACTTTCTATTTTGCCATTGAGCCATATTTATGAACAAACAATTGGTTTTTTGTTACCACAGCACTATTGTGCTCAAATTATTTATGCACATTCTTTGGGAGCCATTCGTGAACTTATGTATAAGTATCATATTTCACTTATGGTTGCGGTACCAGAGTTTTTGCATGTTATGATGTCTCGAGTTCGAGCTGGTGTTGAAAAACAAGGTAAACAAGCACTATTTGCTCGTATGCTAACAATGTCGAAACGTATAGGTAATTACTGGATTGCACGCAAAATTATTTTTCGAAAATTGTTACATTTATTTGGGGGCAAATTGTTGGCTATAGCTTCTGGTGGTGCACCTTTAGATCCTGAATTGGAGCAAACATGGGACGCTGTTGGTATACAAATTTTACAAGGATATGGTCTTACAGAAACATCACCAGTGGTGACGAGTAATGCATTTGATTCTCATCGACTTGGTTCTGTTGGCAAACCGATACCAGGTGTTCAAGTTAAGCTTGGTGAAGATAGTGAGATTCTTATAAAAGGTGATAATGTTTTTCAGGGATATTATAAAAATCCTGAAAAAACTAAAGAGGTATTTGATAAGGATGGTTGGTTTAAGACGGGAGATATCGGTGAATTTGATGAAGATGGTTTTCTTTATTTAAAGGGAAGAGCAAAATATATGATTCTTGGTCCAGGTGGCCAAAATGTTTTTCCTGAAGATATTGAACAAGTTCTTAATAAAATGGAATGTATTAAAGATTCCGCTGTACTTGGCATTGAAAAAGAACATGGTATGGTGGAAATACATGCAGTATTATTAATAAATCCAGAAAGTAAGGACTGTAAGACTGAAATGTTGATCGATAAAGCAAATAGTGAACTTGCATCTTATCAACAAATTACCGGTTGGTCTGTCTGGCCAGAAGATGATTTTCCGCGATCAGCAACACGTAAGGTACAAAAAGAAAAAGTTAAAAAGCATATTCTGGAACAAACTAATAATACAATGACCGAATCTGCAGCAAACAAATCAAGTTTACATAGATTGCTTGCACAGATTACAGGTATGAATGTCAATAAGATTAACGACAATACTAAATTAGTTGCCAACTTAAAAATAGATTCGCTGATGCGAGTTGAGCTTGTTGCTCGTATAGAACAGGACTTTGGAGTTGTACTTAATGAAGTAAGTATTACGCCACAGATGACTGTTCAAGAATTGCAAGAATTAATTAACAAACAAGAGCCGGTAGAAGAACCGCCAAACTTAGCGCATTGGCCCCGTACAACTTGGGCTGGAATTTTACGTGCTGGTTTTCATGGGATTGGGATTATTGTATTCAAAAGTTTTATGAAGTTATCTGTAAAAGGGCGTGATAATCTTAAAGGCTTAAAAGGTCCAGTTCTTTTCATGCCAAATCATACAAGTGTGATTGATGGTGCTGTATTGCTACGTGCATTACCATGGAAATGGCGACTTAAAACTAGCTTTGCTGCAGCATACGATGTTCTTTATGAGCATTTTTCAAAAGTAGCGTGGCTAGCAGAATTAGGTGCCAATGCATTTCCATTACCACGTACGGATTCGGGTAATATTAATTCTGGACTTAATAATATTGGTAGTATGTTGGATCAAGGTTATTCTGTTGGTATATTTCCAGAAGGGCAGATGAGCTTGGATGGAAAACTCTTGCCACTCAAGGCCGGTGCTGGCTTAATTGCAACACAAATGGATGTTCCTATTGTTCCTGTCAAAATAGAGGGTGCAAATGTGTTGGTTCCATATGATAAACTGATGCCACGTAGTCGTGGAACTGTGAAGATCACATTTGGTAAACCACTATATTTCAAGCGGAATGACTCGCCTATCGATGCACAAGAAAAAATTTATAATGCTCTAAAAGAGCTCTAGATATTATTTTTCTGCATTTTCTTGTTCTCTTTGTTTATCGTTGTAAAAGGTAAATATTCCATTATAATTAATTCGCAAGCAAGGTGTGTAATTAAAATAAGAAGGAATGGAATGAAAAAATTAAGTGTATTATTATTAGCATCGCTGGTAGTTATTTCACAAGTCCAAGCTATGCATAATGGTGGGGGAAAAAAAGGTGGTAAAAGTAATGGTGCACGGTCTGGAGTAGAACAAGAAAATGAGACAGTTCATACAATTATTCTTCATAGCCCAAGAAACTGTTGGAATTCTGGAGAACAGGATGTTGTAGGAAAATATGGAGAGAAAGCATTAACTCGGGGAAGTTTACGAACTGCATGGCAAGATCTTGATAGTATGATTCAAAAGAAACCAGAAAATTTTGTTGCATTATGGTCAAAAGTTAAGGAAATTAATCCTTCCTACTGCCCTATATGGGGAGGTGATGAGGACGGATTGCAGGAACAATATTTAGATAAACCTTCAGCAGATATTTTATATATTTTACGTAACTGTACAAAATTAAGAGGAAAAGAAATAGAACGAGAAATGATAATGGTGTATCCTCCTGAGCTAAAAGATTTGAACAATATGGCTGATCCTTATCGATATACTAAAACTATTATCACTATTAATGAACTACCGGGATATCAAGATCCGGCGAAGTGGCTTAATTCAGTGAGAAGCCTATGGGGTAGGCGTGATCGTGTAGTTGCAGATTCTCAATATAGGTCCATATTATTGGCATATGCAAATCTTCGTACTAACGGGAAAGAAGAAGTTAATAGAGTTTTCGATGGAATGCTAGCAGAAGAATTTACCACAGAGGGATATTGCAGGGAAGAAGTTGAAGGTAAATATCGAAAAAAATTACATGTAATTGCGCCAAAACCTGCAAAATGTTTAGCAAAGCTTAAACTGATTGAATTATCAAAAAAAGATGTCACTGAACAAGATAAAGATATTCCAGTAGTTATGCATGATGCAGTATTGAATGTTTTGGCTCATACTCATCCAGATGTTATAGAGACACTTCGCGCCACTAAGTCTAGTTTTGTGATTTTGCCAGATATGACTAAACTTCAAACTACGCTTGATGCTTCTACTGAGATTGATTAATTAAATTAATTGTTTTTTCATCAGCGGTGTCGAGCCACAGCTGATCAGAAAGCTTTCGTTTTTGCGGATTAAATTTAAGCAGGAAGTCGATTAATACCAAAGATATAATCGACTTCCTGCTCTTTATTTTTTGGTTGAATTTTTTTTCACAGTTTTGCAAGCGCAATATATGTTGTAAGACTTTACTTTATAACTGAAAAAAAGTATTTTAAATGCAAGATGTAAAGACTTATAAAGAGAAAAAATATGGATGAAACTCTAATAGAGATTCGTAATTTATCAAAAATTTATTACGCAAAAAGAAATAAAGAATCCATTGTAGCATTAAATGATATTAATTTATCAATTTATCGAGGTGAGGTTTTAGCACTTCTTGGTGTTAATGGTGCCGGAAAAACTACATTATCTTCATTGATTGCAACCCTCCATCCACCTACATCAGGAGAGATTTTTTTTGAAGAACAATCGATTTATAAGGATTTATATAAATATCGTTTTAAAATTGGTTTTTGCCCTCAAAATCCTAACCTTGATACAGATTTGACAGTTAAAGAGAATCTTTTATTTGCAGGAAGATACTATCTTATCCCGCATAGTGAACTACACAATCGAGTTGATAAATTACTAATTAATTTAAATCTACTTCCTTATGCGGATGCTAAAGTTGATACGCTTTCAGGTGGTTATCGCCAGCGTCTATTGATTGCTCGAGCCATTATACATGATCCTAGTATAGTCATTTTTGATGAACCAACAGTTGGATTAGATCCGCATATTCGGCGTCAAATTTGGGACATTGTACTTGATTTAAAAAAACAAAATAAAACTATTATATTTACTACTCACTACTTAGATGAAGCTGAGGTTTTGTCTGACCGTGTTTGCATGCTTAATAAGGGTAAAATTTTGTTAATTGATAAATCATATAACTTGAAAAAGCAATATAATAAAGTGAATCTAGAAGAGGTGTTTTTACACCTAATGAACCAGGAGGAATGATGAATACTCAGTTGCGTATAGCGTTTCAATTATTTCTTCGAGATATGCTTATATTGAAAAAGGATTTTTTTGGGTTATTAATTAATACACTTACATGGCCTATAATTGCATCAATTTTATTTGGTTTTGTATTACCACATTTTGGCAACGCTGATTCTCATAATTTTGGTAGTTTTATGATAATTGGTGCACTGGTTGCTATTGTAATAGTCACAGCGATTCAAAAGGCCACTGATATTATTATAGATATTCAGCACCAAAAGCTTATTAATTTTGAACGGACGCTTCCATTGTCTTTTCCTATGCTTATGTTTCAAAAAATATGTACGATTAGTGTTATTTCATTTTTCTATTCAATCGTTATTCTTATCGTAGGAAAGCTTATATTGTGGCATCAATTTAGTTTTGCCAGTGTTCATTGGTTATGGTTGTTTATCATTTTGATTTTATCCAATCTTTTTTTTGGTGCTTTTGCTTTGATTATATCTGGTTGGATACCATCACCGGCAAAAATGGGTAATATTTGGATGCGTTTATATATGCCATGTTTATGGTTTGGATCATATATGAATCCATGGCACGAATTCTATAAAACGCTGCCTGCTCTTGCAATTGTGATGCTTTTCAATCCAGTTACCTATTGCATGGACGGTTTACGTGCAGCTACATTTGGCCAAGAAGGATATATATCTCTTTGGATTGTTTTTATTGTTCTTTCTATTCAGTTTATGGCTGCTAGTTACTTTGGGATTTATCTTATGAAGCGTAGGCTTAATGCTATCTAAACTTAAATGTATAATAAATAAAACAAGAGAATAATAAGTCCACTATTAGCAAAAACGTTTATTAAGACTCGTAATAGGATACTCAAATTTTTGCAAGCTAGTGTAATACCAAATATTGCCATAGAGCAAAGAAGCACATAAATGTATATATAATCTGAGATCATCATGTAACCAACCTTAGGTGTATTGGGTGTGATAGCAAAGAGATAAAATATTAATGCACTTACAACACTTGTACACATAATGAGTCGAGTTCCATATAAATTTTCACTTGTAGGTATAAGTGAAAAAATGAGGATGAGAAAAAGACCTAATAACGGTAAAAGAATCATGAAAAGCGGGCGAAATGAATATCGTGAGTAGTCAATAGAAAAAACTATGCGAGGGTAAAGTATGGTGGTTTGTGATTTTTCGATACGCTCTAATATTTCTTCCACATATCCGGATGTAGCAAATGTATTAATACCTTTCCAGGCTTCTATATACCTACTTGATCGTACAATAAATCTATTATTGCTAGATTGAAAAATAACTTCATCAGGGGATAATTGTTGATTTTGAAAAATGATATGAAGTTGATGATCATCAAATGGAAATCGTTGGTAATTCATATCATTATCAAACTCGACTAAAATACTGTAATAAATTAAATGCTTATCGCCAATCTTGCGTAAGACTGGAATTGATTTATAAATGATTTGGCCTCGTTCAAAGTTAAAATGATCTAATTGTTGGGGAGATATTGCTTTTGGATCAAATTCAAAGGAAAGAACCCCTTCGAATTTGAATTTATTGTTATTGACATCAAATTTTGAAAAATCTTTTATATAAAGGCCTGTTTTAACTATTTTATCTGGCTTAATTGTTTTTAATTCTTGTTCAGTAAATGTGGTAATTGAGGGACTGGTATCTAATGTAACAAAATGAGTTAAGGGCTTGTAAAGGAGTAAAGTAAAAACTATTAATGTGATAAAGCTGATGGTGACTTGGCTATAGATAGCCCCATGTCTTTGAAGATGGGATATCATAAAAGGACTCTTTCCAGGTTTAAATGGCTTTTTTGCAGTATGGACAATGAGTTACGATTCAGTCAATAAATTGCAAAAAAAACATCACTTTTGTATTCTAATATTAAATAGGTTTAAAAGGTTATATATAGGGGAATAATTATGACAATGCCATTAAATAAATTTATAGCGCATGCAGGCGTGTGTTCAAGACGCCAGGCTGTTCAGATAATCCAAAATGGGGGAGTAACCATCAATGGCGTGGTGGTTAAAGAGCCTGGATACAAAGTGCTACCAACCGATGCGGTCAAGTGTGAAGGCAAATTACTCAAGCAGGAAGCACTTGAATATGTTTTATTAAACAAGCCACGTGGTTTTGTAACGACTCTTTCAGATGAGCGTAAAAGACCTACCGTACTTGAGTTGGTTCAAGGTGCAAGTAAGAAACGTATTTATCCTGTGGGACGTTTAGATATTAATACGACAGGTGCTTTGCTACTGACCAATGACGGTGCATTAGCTCAACGTTTATCACACCCAAGTTTTAAAATGAAAAAAGTTTACCAATTAACTTTGAATAGGCTTCTTGATGCTCAAGATTTTGAGCGTATTAAAAAAGGAATAAGCTTGGATGATGGTCGCGTTGACGTTAGTTCGATTTCTATATCAAAAAACAATCCTAAGGATATTAGTGTTACACTTGAAAGTGGACGGAATCGAATTGTTCGTCGTATTTTTGAGCACTTTGGTTATACGGTCAAAAAATTGGATCGTGTTGGTTATGCAGGCCTTAGCACTAAGGGAATGCCATTGGGATCATGGCGCTATTTAAATGAAAAAGAAATAAGAAAACTATCAAAGAAATAATACAATCACATATTGGGGAGTAGCTATGTATACTACACGTTGGTTATTAATTTCATTATTTACGTTGTTTTCTCTTGTTGGAATGCATGAAGAAGCTTTAGTATTTCCTAAGGCTCCTGATACATTATTTTGGATTCAAGGTGAGCCAATACGAATACCCAAAGAAAAGATAACGCTATTAGCGCATCCAACAGTGCAACAATGTTGGAAAAATAGGCCGGAAGATAGCGCTCAATTTTTAACAAGACTTATTAATACTTTTAAAGAAAAAAAAGAAAACGTTACCCCAGAGACTGTATGGAACTTTTTTAAAGATGCAGATAAAAAAGAAGAACCTTATGAGGTACTTTTTGGTATAGAAAAACAGTGGCAATGTAATCAAATTGCGGAAATGCGACAGATTGAAGAGATGGGGGTAATTTTAGCAACATATGCTGAAGAATTGGGTGGCATTACGAGACGAATTGAATTACCGCATCCTATTTTAGAATCTTCAGATGTGATCATAAAAGAGGTTACTGATACTGTGTGTCAGCCAATTATATGGGAATTTTGGAATAATTATCGGGGACCAAATACAAGTAATGCATCCGCATTTACTCGGTTAAAAGCAAAGATGGAATTAGAATCGGCAGGTGATAATTCAACAAAAATGTGGGGCGTTCTTTTAAGAGAAAGTTTTATTTATAGGGATAGTGTCCGAAATAGAATGCCAAGTCGTTTTCAGTTATTTGCGGATTTAAACGATATTGATTGTCGTTTGCAAATGATGTGCAACGAAGCCTTAACAGTATTGACGGTACCTAAGGATTGTTCCTTAGAATCAGTTAACTTTTCACTTAAACCAGATGGAAGTTTTGATTTGCCACAGCCAAATTTTTTTGATAATTCACCAGAGAGATCTTCATCAGAAATTGCTTGTAACTCCCAAGATAGTGATTTGTTAGGTGGTATATTTGATAATCGTAATTTGAAAAGAGCTCGATTGAATTTTTCACAAGAAAGCACTTAAGCTAATTTTTAAGAAATTATATCAAAAAGCTCTAGAGTTATTATCTCTGGAGCTTTTTTTATTATAGCCCAATTGATTATACGGATTCCTGTATGATGTTACAAAATTGAATGAATTTGTAGTAAAAAAATATGATATTTTTCTAGACTGGCAAATATAGAAAGGATTTATTCTGTAATAGTGATAAAAATAATGGGAGATAGACATGCCAGAGCTTCTAGAATTTGAGGCATATAAATATGTTATAAAATCAAAATGTCTCAATAAAAAAATAGATGATGTGGAATCATCAGCGAAAAGCCTAGTGAAAGATATCCCTTTTTCTGTTTTTAAAAAAGGCCTTATTAATCAAAAATTTGATTCTGTTGATAGAAAAGGTAGGTATCTAATTATTCATGTAAGTTCAGGTGACAAATTAGTTATGCACTTTGGATTAACTGGATTTCTTATTTATTCTAAAGATACAAATGTTAAGTTTTCGCGTGTGAATATTTTATTTAAAAATACTGATATTTTACGTTGTAAAAGAAGAGCCTGATGCTAAATGAGTGATACAGTGATAAAAAAAATAGATAATCATACTATTGAATTGTCTAATCTTAACAAGGTATTTTTTCCAAAATCAGCTATAACAAAAGATGATGTAATAAGCTATTACGATAAAATTGCTCAATACTTTCTTCCTCATGTAAAAAATCATTTGATTGTTATGCGGAGATTTCCCGATGGGATTACAACTGATGGATTTTACCAAAAACAGATTCCAAGTTATTTTCCAACATGGATTAGCTATGAAAAAATTGAACTAAAAAAGGGTGATGACCAAGAATTAGTATTGATTGATAAGGCTGCGACGTTGGTTTATTTGGCAAATCAAGCAGTTTTAGAATTTCATTCTTGGTTAAGCTCTGTTAAGGATATTCATAAGCCCGATAAGATCGTTTTTGATCTCGATCCTTCAGGAAATGATTTAAAAATACTTCGACTTGCGGCCAAGAAGCTAAAAAAAATTATTGAGAATCATGGCTTAAAGCCATTTCTTATGACAACAGGTTCTCGTGGATATCATATAATTACTCCAATTATTCCTGAACATACCTTTGAAAAAGTTCATAATTTTGCAAAGCATATAAGCCATACATTATCAACAGAGTACAATGATCACTTTACAGTAGAAATAAGTAAATCAAAAAGAAAAGGCAGAGTTTTCATCGATTATTTAAGAAACTCATATGGTCAAACCTCTGTTGCCCCATACTCACTGAGAGCCAAAGAAGGTGCTCCTGTTGCAACTCCTATAGACTGGTCTGAATTGTCAAAGACCGAACCTCAAAAATATAATCTAAAAAATATTTTCAAGAGGCTTTCAAGGAAAAAAGATCCTTGGGTCGACTTTGAAAAAAGTGCTAAAAAGCTAGATCTCGACAAATAAAACAAGTTCAAGTTGAATTTTGATTTATTTTTAATTCTAATATAATTTGCTTTTTTTCAAAACATCTTCTATGTTTAAACAAAAATAACAGAGAAGATTTCTATGTCAGATGACAATAAAATTATTGCTGGAATAGATGATGCGACTAAATGTCCATGCATTGGAAGTATTTTTATTGCGGGTGTTATAGCCGATGAAGATACCATTGCAAAATGGAAAGAGCTCGGCGTAAAAGACAGTAAATTGGTTACCGCAAAAAAACGAGACATGTTAGCCAAGGTTATTAAAGAAACTGCTATAGGTTTTTCTATACAGGAAATTAAGCCTGATATGATAGACAACAAAACTTTCAATTTAAATGATTGGGAGATGTTGGTGGTTTTAAAAGTAGTAAAGAATTTGCAAAAATATGCTTACCCTGAAAAGCTCTACATTGATAATTGGGAAACATCAGAAAAAGGATTTTGGAGGCGATTGCAATCTTTATTGCATGAGTCTGTAAAAGAAAAATTAAAGTCATTAAAAATTAGCTTAAATAGAAAAAAGCTTTCTTCTGTAAATTTCATCCCAGAACACAGGGCAGATGAAAATTATACTGTGGTTGGAGCGGCTTCTATTTTAGCCAAAAGTTCATCCGACCTTCAATATCGTCAATATAAAAAGAAGTATGGGAATTTTGGTAGTGGTAGTCCAGGAGATCCTGCTACTAGACTTTTTATTTGGCAGCACCGTAACAATCCATTACCAATTATTCGCCAAAGTTGGAATACCTTTAAAACATTATCTGTTTTAGAGAATATTGAGGATGACTATTTTTATGCTCGAACATTAAAAAAAACAGTCAACTCTAATAAATCGTTGTCAGATATTTCCTAATTTAAGCGCCTCATATCTCACAACGACCGCCCATGTATTTGGCTAGAAATGCTTCAGCAGCAGCATAAAATTTCATGCGATTATCGTGCTTTCTAAAGCCATGTCCTTCATCTGGAAATAGCATATACTCATGTTCGCAATTATTGGCTTTCAATATTTCAACAATATGATCAGACTCATTTTGCCGTACTCGGGGATCTTGAGCTCCTTGTCCAATTAATATAGGAGTTTTGATATTGTGTGCATGGAAAAGGGGAGAACGTGCCTTGAGCATTTCAGCTTCTGTATCTGGATCTCCAATACGATTTTTTAAAATAGGCAACCATACTAGACCATATGTTTGGCGATTGGTAATATTTAACAAATTACTTCGACCAAATAAATCAATGGCACAGGTATACAAATCTGGCGTAAATGTAACACCGGCGAGTGTAGCATAGCCGCCATATGAGGCACCAAAGATAGCAATTTTTTTAGGGTCAGCTATTCCGTTTCGAATAGCCCAGTGTACAGCATCAGTTAAGTCATCTTGCATTTTACCGCCATATTCCTTATTTCCAGCATTAAGAAATGCCTTGCCATAACCATTCGAACCACGATAGTTGACTTGAAGAACAGCATAACCACGATTACAGAGCCATTGTACCTGAGTATCAAAACCCCAATAATCACGAGCCCATGGTCCGCCATGTACCATGAGTACCAACGGCATTTTTCCTTTTTTTTCTAGAGGTCGAGATAAGTAACCATGAATATTTAAACCATCCCGAGTTGTATAGGAAATTGGTTCCATTGGAACACACTCATATGAATCAAATCGAGTTGTAGATTTACACAGCAATGTATGCGTTTTGTTGACTCGATCATATAAATAATAATTATGCAATTTATTATCATAGCTAAAGCAACAAATCCATGTATTCATTTCTCGATCCATAGAAGAAACATGCAGTTCACCATCTTCTAGGCTAATTAAGTATTCATAATCATTTTTAAATGTAGGGTCTAAAACTATAGCTTGGCTGCGATCCTTAATCACATTATAGCTAATAACCTGTTTGGTTTCAGGGTGAATGAAAATATTGGTCAGTTCATAGTTGGGATCTTGTGCAATGATTTCTTCTTCTTGAGTATCAAGATTAATTCGTTTGAGTTTGCCAGTATTGTGATCAAGTGAATCTAAAATGTAGATTGACCTGTTATTTTCACAAAACCCAACAAAACCGCTAGTATCACAATCTTCTAGACCCCATGAAAATTGTTTAGAGAATGTTGATTCAGATTCGCCTAAGAAAATGTCGAGGCCGCCAGTTGGAGTTAGGCATGCATATCCTCGTACGTTCCATTCATCATCTAAAATCCATTCCATAGCATTACCGGGATTAGTGGCAACCTTTTTTAGGCTATTTGGTACATTAATATCAACTTCATATTGATCAAACAGTTTTGGATTGCCTTTATTCATAGCAAAAGAGATTTTCGTAGGGAATTTTCTGCTAATAGTAACACCGCAAGTGGCTACTTCATTAAAAGGGGTAATATCAGTACATGTGCCAGATTCAATATTGATTATATATATATGATTATTTTCATTGCCGTTTTGATCTTGGGTATAAAAGATATGCTGATTATCGTGCATCCAGCGAGCAGAGTAGATACCTTGATTAGTTTCATGCGTTAGTTGAATACTGTTTGCAAAATCAAACTTACCACTCTCACCTTTAGGACAGATAAAAAGGTTATAAACTTTATCAACAGGTGCAGCATAAAGTAATTGTTGTCCATCTGGTGAAATGCGTAGTGCACTTTTAGCTGATGGATCTTCAAGACCGAACAATACTGATCGGGGAATCAAAGGTGTTTCGAGTTTCCATTTGCCTGTAACAGCCATAGCTACTCCGCTTAATAAAAATAATACTAGTAAGACCTTTTTCATAAATTTTCCATTGGACTTATATTGATTTAATTGTTTTCAGCCTAACAAAAGAAGCATGAATGGCAATCAATATAATTATATTTTTGAAAAGGAATTTTTAAGTTATTAATTTTTATTGTCGAAGAGCTTTAATAATTCATAAACATTAGAGAATGTGTGTTTGGTTAAAGAAGAATTGAGTTTTTGTCGTTGTGCTAATAAAAGATGCTGAGCTCCAAATTTTTTTGCTTCATCAGTATGGATACCGATATGATTGATTGGTTTAATTTGGCCAGTGAGGTGAATTTCTGCTAACGCAATGGATTTTTCAGGTAAGGGTTGCTGGAAAAAGCTGGATAACAATGCTAAAGCGATGCCCAAATCTGCGGAGCTATCTTTAATTTTAAAACCACCACTAACTTTGAAAAATATATCATGAGCACTGAATTTAACTTGTAGATACTTTTCTAAAATTCCAACAATGATCATGACATGCTTATGATCAGCGCCAGTGATAATTCGTTGAGGTATTCCAAATTTTGATGGAACTGTTAATGCTTGTACTTCGAGCAAAAGTGGACGAGAGCCTTCAAGTGAACTAATGATAGAAAGACCAGGGGTGCCACTACTTTCTTGTAATAAAAGCTGGCTGATATTAGGAACTTGCGTTAAACCATTTTGTCCCATGTCAAAAAAACCAATCTCGTTGATGGGGCCAAACCTATTTTTTACTGAACGTAAGATTCGTGTTTGCCAGCGATCTTCCCCTTGGAGATAAAAGACCCCGTCGACCATATGTTCTAATGTTTTAGGCCCAGCAATCTGACCTTCCTTGGTAATATGGCCGGTTACAATGACTGCAATATTATTTTCTTTTGCTAAACGCATAAGCCTGAATCCTGACTCTCGTAGTTGGCCAATGCTACCGGGTGTGACTTGAATTTCTGAAAAATAACAATTTTGGATTGAATCAATGATTACCAGATCAGGTTTTTCTTGCGCTGTTGTTGCAATAATCTTTTCTAAATTTCCTTCATCAGAAAAAAGAACGGGTTGGTCCTTTTTAAGCAAACGTTCTGCTCGTTGTTTTACTTGACCAAGCGATTCTTCAGATGAAAAATAAATAACAGAATATTTCTCTGCTAAATTATGAGCGATTTGGAGCAGTAGGGTGGATTTACCAATTCCAGGGTCGCCAGTTAAAATTAAAAATGAACCGGGCATGATTCCTGACCCCAGTACGCGATCCCATTCATTGACACCACTGACCATACGATTATTGATTTGCGTAGGGATGTCCCGCAAACATTTGAGTGTTACTGTACCAACTTTCGCAGAGACTTTACTTGCAGGAGAAATAGTACGTTCAACAATGGAGTTCCATTCTTGACAGTCTGGACAACAACCTTGCCACTTAAATGCTTTGTAATCACAGTTCGTGCAAACGAAACTAGAAGTTGCTTTGCTCATAGGATACTTTTGGTCTTCGGTCGATTCGGAAGCACTCACGACAACGCGCTTCATAACACTCTTCAGCGCCGATTTGGACTATAGGATCACTAAACTTAGCTGGTTGTCCATTGACAAGTCGTTGAGTAAAGTGTGCGTCATTACCGCATGTCATACATATCGCTTTAAGTTTTATAACAGAATCTGCCACAGCAAGAAGGGGAGGCATGGACCCAAATGGAATACCACGGAAATCAAGATCAAGGCCTGCAGCAATCACACGCTTTTTTTTATCAACCAATTCTAATATTGTTGCAACGATAGTTGGATCAAAAAACTGGACTTCATCAATGCCCACAACATCAATTTCTGGAGTAATAAGTCTAAGAATTTCTGTATGATCATCGATTGGAAATGCTCTAATAGTAGTACCATTATGAGATACTACATGTTCTAATGTTGCGCGGTTATCAAGACAATGCTTAAAAACTAGAACATTTTTTCGTGCAATTTGTGCGCGTCGTAGCCGACGAATGAGTTCTTCTGATTTTCCACAAAACATTGACCCGCAAATGATCTCGAGTCTTCCTTTATATATATCCATTATCTATTTTCCTCAAACAGTTTTATGGCAATGAACGCTAACATAGTTCACTATATCAGGAATTATTGTTAAAGAAAACGTATGTAGCTATTGAAGAAAAAAAAATCTATAATAAAAATCAAGATAAAAAGTTTTTTTATTTCAAGGTTCAATCCGAAACTTTTTATTTTATCAAATTTGATCTAATACAATAAAAATTAAAATTAGGAAACAGCCCATGGTTACAGATTTTATCCGTATTAGCCGCTCTCCAGCATTAAAAGGGGCTTGTGAAATATCAGGTGCAAAGAATGCCGTCCTGGTTATCATGGCTTCTACTATCTTAGCAGCGGGTAAGAGTATTTTGCGGAATGTTCCTGTTTCATCAGATGTTTTAACAATGATCGAACTACTAGAGTATTTTGGGGCTGAAATTTACTTTGATCAAGTAGATAACCGAATTGAGATTGATAGTTCCACAATTGTGCAATCAGAAGTTTGTCCAAACATTATGAGTAGAATGCGTGCATCGTTTCTTGTTATGGGCCCGCTGTTAGCTCGCTTTGGTCGTGCTTCCATGGCATTGCCTGGTGGCTGTTCCATCGGTCAACGACCGATTGACTATCATTTAATTAACTTCAAAAAAATGGGTGTGATAATTGAAGAGGATGCTTATTACTTGAAAGCTACATGTCAGCAGCTGCAAGCGAGGCGCTTAGTTCTTGAATATCCAAGTGTTGGTGCAACTGAAAACATTTTGATGGCTGCGACTCTTACATCCGGAATAACCGAAATTGTTAATGCAGCGCTTGAACCAGAAGTTCAAGATCTTATTAATATTCTTAAAAAGATGGGTGCAAATATTTCCGTACAAGCTCCGGCAACGATTGTTATCCAGGGGGTAGAGCAACTACAACCAGTTGAATATGCAGTCATGCCAGATCGATTGGAAGCAGGATCTTTATTGTTAGCCGCTGCAATCACAGGCGGAGAAATTTCAATTCCTAATGCACAACCACATGTGATGGATGTTTTTTTGCTCAAGCTTGAGCAAATGGGACATACTATTATAACGGGTGATGATGGCAGGGGAATTTTTCTACAAGCAACGAGTAAGCCACAGGCAGTTTCATTTAAGACCGGTCCATATCCAGGATTTCCAACAGACTTGCAAGCACCTATGATGGTAGCGCAAACACTAGCTGATGGTGTGAGTATTATTGAAGAGACGGTTTTTGAAAATAGATTGTTGCATATTAAAGAATTACAAAAAATGGGCGCCAAAATTGAGCAGCATGGAACGAAAGCAATCGTGACAGGCGTGAATCAGTTGGTAGGTGCTTCCGTCGTAGCTAGTGATATTAGAGCTTCGTGCGCATTAGTTTTGGCAGGGCTTGTTGCGCATGGTCCAACCCATATGACAGGGCTTGTTCATTTTGACCGTGGTTATGATCGCCTTAGAGAGAAACTGACACAGCTTGGTGGACGTGTTGAACGCTTCTCTTCAGAAATTCTTGGTATTGAAGATAAGCTAGATCAACAAGCGCTATAATTTTGTGCCACCAAATTGATATGTTTCAGGGGTGAAATTTTATTAAGTTGCTGTATGCGCTTCAAGCTCTTTCAGGCGTTGTAATGCAGTTTCAACTTTGACACCTTTAGGTTCTGTACCGGTTTTTATTCCTGATTTTTTTAGTTCGGCTTGTACTTTAGTTTGGATAGCTTGTTCTTCAGTTTTTTGTTCAGCGAATTCTTTTTTCGCAGTAGTTTCTCGAGTTATTTGTGTACGGTGTTCTTTAAGTTCCTGTGCTTGCTCTGCTATCCTTTGTGTTTGTTGCGCGGCTTTTTTTTTCTGAGCAGCTTGCTCAGCGATAACCGCTTGTTGTTCGAGATAGTCATAGGTGAAGTTATTGGGAACTTTTATTTGTGCTGCACCTATTGTTGGAAGTGCAGGCATTTTTGGTGACGCTACAGGAAGAATGCCAAATACTTTGTTCATAATTTGACCGTATTTAATTATCTTAGCTTGTCCAAGAACAAGTGCATTATATGCTGTTGTAACCTTAACTTGATTTTGATTAAGTTCTTCTTGTGCTGTAACTAGTTTTCCAGAAGCATCATTAATAGCTGAAGCAAGTTGTTTTTTAATTGTTGCGATAGTTCCTAATGCATCATTGATAGTTTTTTTAGCGGTAGTAACTTCGGTTATTTTTGCTGTAACATCAGTCATTTTTCCTGTTATGGTAGTGACAGCAGAATTGATTGTGCTGATATTCTCACCAACAGTAGATAATGCATTAGTAACCAATGTAATATCATTTCCCACTGTTGAGATTGCATTTTTGATTGTTGTTATAGCATTATCTACTTTGGTTATTGCATTATTAATAGTTTTTACTGCTGTATCGATTTCTGCTTTAGCAGTAGGGATGGTGTTCAATGACGAAACTGCGCCGAGAATTTCATTCTTTTGTGTCGTGTTGATTTTACCAAAAAGAATAAGAAGGTCTAAGGTTGGACTAACTTGATTGATTAGATTGGTTATGTCCGTAGATGAAACAAGTGTTATGCCGAGATTGTTTATAGTCGTTATATAATCAGAGCCGGCAGGAACTAATTGAGTAAGAAGATTTTTCACTCCTTTAACAGAAGGGGAGTTTGCTGTATTTTCAAGCGAAGTAATCTGTTGATTAACTTGATTTAGTTTTCCATCAAGGGTTTGTTTTGTTTTTGTAACAGTAGTTAATTTTCCTTCGAGAGTTTGCTTAGTTGTCTGAAGGGTTTTTAATCTTTCTTCAAGTGTAGTTTGTAATCCTTGAATCTTTGTTTTTGTTTGTCCAAATTTGGTTTCTGCTGCTTGAAGGGTTGTTTCAGCTTTATTGAGTGTATCTTGTGCTTGGTCTAATTGTGTTAGAGATTCATTAAGTTTTTGCTCTGTTGTTTCAATCTTTTGATTTCCAGCAGCCAAGTTGGCTTTAAGTTGTTGTTGTGTTGTATTGAGTTGTCCTTGTTGTGTATTAAGGCTGTTACGAGCACTAAGTACCGTACTAAAACCATTAGATAGATTGGCTTGAGCAGTTGCTAATGATGGAACTAATTTTTTTCTAAATGTATCAGCTAATTGAGCTTTTGTAGCATTATAACCGACTGTGTAACCGTTTGGTATCATATCTGAACACTTAGTAACGCCAGGATCTCTTTTTACTCCGAATTGGCCTTTAACCAATGTTTCAAAATATTCTTTGTCAGGCCAATCAAGAAATGCGCATTCTGTACCTGTTGTTACGGTTTGTAAGTCAGCAATGAGGTTGGATACCACTGAATTGGCAGCTGTTAATATTGCTTCTCCAGCGGCTTGCGCGGCATGTTCCATATCCTGGGCAGCTTGCTCAGGGGTGACTATTGCATCCTTACCCTCTTTAATTTTATTAAGGGCATCTTCTGGTGATGTTGGAATCGATGCCTTAATATCAGCCATAAGAGACTGTCCTTTGCTTGTTACTGTATCGATAATTATTTTAGTATTTTTAATAGTATCTGCAGTAGATGCTAGAGCTTTTGTTGCTTGTCCCGGCGCTGATTTTGCATATGAAGCTGCCTGAGATACAAGTCCTGGTGCAGATGCCGCAAGAGAGTGTGCTTGTGAAACAAGAGCAGGAGCTTCAGCTGCAACAGCAGGGGCTTTAGACGCAATAGTGGTTGCGGTTGATGCTACAGTATTAGCATTTCTTTTTAGTGAACTGCTAGTTGCTTTAGCTGTTTTACTAACAGCCTGAGTACCTGTTTTGAGATTTTGTGCAGTACCTTGAATAGTATTTGCAGCTGATTCTGAGATGCCACGAGCACTAAGTTTGTTAGCGTTTGCTTTACAAGTTGAATATTGAGGAGAATCTTGCATCACTGGATCATTAAGGTTTGGAAGATTTTCACACTTAGTACCAGAGCACGTGCTCGGTTGATTTTCACATTTGGTACCAGAACATGTACCGGTATAGTTTATAGTTTTGCAATGACGATGATGCTTAGGTCCCCAGCAATGTCGTTTTGATTTTTGACAATCATATGTATATGGAATATTGCATACTTGTTGTGTACATGGATATGTATATTTGATATCACAGACTTGGTGGTCATGAAATTTTCCAGGTACGGGAACTTGTTTTAGTTTTACATCACTACACAAGTCCGCTTGTACTACTTGGTATCCAAATCCGAGCATTAAAAGTCCAAAAATAATAAACCTTTTCATAATATTCCCCCATTTAATTTAAACTGATCTATTTATTTAACTTTATTCAATTTTATACTTTAAATGCAATAATTTTTCTATTAATAAAGAAAATCCCCTGGAGGTAAGCCAGGGGATCAAAATAATTATGCTGTAGGAGCAATGGTTGCTGGTTGTGGTGGTAGACCAGTATATTTTAATGGGATCTGTGGCAATGTGATCGCTGGAATTGTTGGAATAGGTCTAGGTGTTACAGGTGATTGGCTGTCACAAATTGCGTTAATGAGTTTTTGAGCCGATGATACTTGTTGTTGTGCTGTTTTAATTTTAATTATGGCAGTAGGAATTGTTGATTGAAGTGTACTGTTGATTTTGTTTTCAGCGGTAACCATTTTATCAATGGCATCGTTGATTTTATATTTTGCTGTAAGAATTTTTCCTTGAGCTGTTGTTATGTCACCTTGAGCCTTTGTTATTTGATTTTGGGCATTATTGAGTTTGGTATTAGCATTTGGAATAGTTGTGTTGAGAATCGTTTCTATTTTTGTTTCAGCTGCCTGCAACAAATCAATGGCCGCTTTAATTTTAGTTATAGCCGCAGGAATAGTTGTTAATTCTGTTTGTAGGCTAGCGATAAATGTACCAAGGCCAGCTAATGTTTTTTGGAGATTGCCAGGTTTTACATTTACATTTATCAGTAAAGATGGAAGTGCTTTATTGATTGGTGTTAATGCATCTACGATAGATTGTTGTTGTGTTTCAGTAAGTTGACCGGTGAAGATACGAACTAGGGTTAAGTAATTATTAACATCTGACTTTAATGTAACAAATTTAGGATCTGTATCACTAGTATATGTACCGATTTGGTCTAAAAGTGAATTTGCGCATGGATCTATTTTGTCTCCTTGTTTACAAAGAAGACCTTGAAGCATCGTTAATACTTGCTTTACTCCGCCAATATTGTTGATGTTTGCAGGTAACTCATTAAGTGTAGTTGTAGCATTTGTAAGTTCATCTTGAAGTTTTGGTAATTCTGTTTGTATTTGTGATTGTTCAGCACTAATTGTTTTTTCATCTGCTGCAAGAGTAGCTTTTATTGTTGTAAGTCCAGTATTTGCAGTATTTATTTGTTGTTGTGCTGTTGCAATTGTGCTATCTGCTGTGTTGATTTTATTTTTTGCATCATTGATTGTCCCGATAGCCTTAAGTAGATTTTGTTGGGCGGTAGGAATAGTTGTTTGGAGTGCAGTATTGATTTGACCAATGCCCGTGTTGATTGTCATTTGCCCGTTAATAATTACTTGCGTCATTGGAATTTGTTTACCATTGATATTTTGTTTAGTGTTTTTAATTGCAGAACAGTAATCCGCTTTGGTCATGGCGACAGTCATTGCCTGATTATCCCCTGATGATGAGAATTTATTACATTGATCCTTTTTGAACTTATTTATTGTTTCTGCAGATGCATCAGGTTTTGGTGGTTTAATTGACGTTGTTTGATCAAAATGAAGATTTTCTTTAGTTGATATCCCTTTAAAGGTAGTAATATCTTTTTTATCTGACCAGTCAAAGTAAAGGCAGCTGAATTTCAGTTTTCCCGGTACTTTAGGCTTTGGGGGAGTCGGCAATTTTACTTCTATTGTAGTTAATGCTCCTACAACATCAGGTCCTGGAATTTTAATATCATCAATAATGTTGAGTGGTAAATTAGCTCCAATTAATCCGATTTTAGGAATAGTAATGGTTGGTAAAGTAGGTAATGCTGGTAGTGAAGGCAGCACTGGTATTGTAGGAAGCGTTGGTAGAGTTGGTATTGAAATTTTTGGCAACGCAATATTGCTAATATTTGGTAAGTCTAAGGTTGCAAGTTCAGGTAATTTTGGCAAAGAAAATTTTGCGGGTGTTGGAATACTTGCTAGGAAATTTCCGATTGCGTTAGTTGGAAGGCCTGCTTGGGTTGCAGCTGCAATATTTGATAATTGTGCATTTAGTATATTACCTGGGAGATTAAATTCAGTGTTTAATATTGACAGATGACTTATAAAGTTTGTTTTTAAATTTGGTATTTTAAAATTACCCAAAGCACTTGCAAGGTCAGGCAGTTTAAGACCTGGTAAGTTATCAAGATTCCCTAAATTAGTTATTGATTTAAGGTCGAGGCCTTTGAGTACGTCACCAATATTAGGAATATTTGCAATATTTTCTATATTTGGAATCTTAACTAAATCGCCAAGATTAAGATTTAAAGATGATGTTAAGTTGTTAAGGCTTGTCATTAAGTTTGGATCAAGGCCACCGCCAAGATTGCCAATGCCACTATCTAAACCTTTGAAATCAAGACCACTCGTTAGGTTGTCCGTGCTATTACCTAAATCAAGGCCGCTAGTAAGACCCTTAAGATTAAGGTTAACATCAATACTGCTGGTAGAAGGGCCAACTGCCCCATATGTTTGAATCGCCATAAAACTAAGTAGCACTATTACTATCTTTTTCATTATAACCCCTAAAATTTAATATATAAAATCTAATCTATTATATTAAGTTTATCGATAGGATTTAAATGAAAGCAATGGTTTTTGATAAATTTTTAGTTTGTCTTTTAAGCGCCTGGGCGAGATTGAACAATCTCTTTAACTTTTTCAACGATTGGTTTGACATTATTGCCTAAATTCTGGATATCGAAATTGTCGATGGCAATAGTATATGTTTTACCATAAAGTTGAATAGTTACAGACGCGCCAAAAGTTTTGGTTCCTGACATAAAGCCAAGTAAGTTAAATTCAACTTCAACATTGGTAACATTAAGATCTCCACCAGTTTTAGTATATACAGCTTGCAGTGCATTATTCAGTTCATCAAGACCACTAGTACCAGAGGCAATAGCTTTTTGAAGAGCGGGAATTTGTGTACTATTTGTTGTTATAGTACCGTCAATAACTTTAAGATCACCTTCAAGTTTTTGAAGCTCAGCGGTATCCGTAACAGGTGTAGGATCATAGGTTCCAGCATCAAAGTTGGTTAATTGTGTTTGTGCGGTTTGTAAATTAGTTTTAATTTTTTTGATTTGATTCATTATATCTTTTTTTGCATCTGGAGGTGTAAATGAGGCAGCAAATTTGTCAAAAGCATCCTGTGGCATTGCAGCAAGAAAATCGCTTATGTTTTGTCCCTTTGCAAGAGCCCCAGTTACGATAGTTTGTAGCTGGGGTAGTGGAATGTTAAGTGCCGTTAGCTGTGCTATGCCTGCTATATGTTGATTTAGTTCAGGAATCTTAATGTTAGGTAGATTTACAATGCTATTTAAAGAATTAACGAATTTCAATGCATCCATATTGGGCATTTTTCCTAAGGTTGATGATAGGTCTGGGAGGTTTAATTTGCTCAAACTGCTCAGGTTATTAATAAAATTAGGTAAATTTACTTTGGGTATGTTATTTAATAAGTCTCCTAGATTGGGAAGATTGAGATTTGCTATACCTGTAAGCTTAATATCTAAGTTTGGAATGTTAAGACTTACAATATTTTGGAGCGTAGGCATTTTAATATCTGGTATCTGTGGAATGTTACCCATTCCACAGATACCAGATATTGTGATAAACGATATATATATTAATTTCTTCATCATTTTCACTTTCATTTTTTATAGTAACTGTTGCATAAGATCACTAAGTTTTTTCTTGTCATCAGTAATCTGTTGCGTTATGCCAGTCTTCCATGCATCCTTTTTCTTTTGAATGTCTGCTTTCTTAGTAGCTATTTCTGTTTCAAGAGTTGCTTTCTGTGCATTGAGAGGCTTGAGGGTTGTTTGTATAGCAGCGAGAGATTTTTGTGCTGCTTCAGATGCTACATCTCCGGTTAACTTGGCAACTTTAAGTGCATTAACGATTAGCCCCATATACTTAGCCAATATATCTTCACCAAATATGAGCTTTTCTCCAACGCCAGCTTTACCTGTATCAGTACTTCCAACGAAAGCTTCATAGGTTATATTACCAAGACCTAAGAAGTTACCTTTTACTTTAAATTTATAACCAGAACCTAGTGTAAAGGTTACATCTCCTTCACCTTCAAGTTGTAATGGCTTGATGGTTATTTTACCGGAGAGAACAAATTGAGGTGGGTGTTGGAAGTTAAGTTGGGCATTGAATGCTGGACCGTCATCCTTAGTGCCGTATTTACCATCAGGGCCCATTCCGGTTATGACTATTTGGCCTTTTAGTTGTGGAGAAGCTGTGCTCCATTGAGTAAAGTCTGCAATATCTATTGTCGGTCCATAGCCTTCAAGAGCTATGCCGTCATAGTTCAAGAAGCCTAGGAATCCAAATTGATAATCATGAAGTTGAAGGATACCTTGTGCACTCAGTCCACGGTCGAACCACAAATCACCAATTTCAATATCGTCAGCAGCATAATGAAATTCCATATTTTCAAGATAGATGTTGAGATCTGTCATGAACTTTTGAACATTGGCAACGTAGCCAGGTGTTACATTAGCTGCGAACTTTTCGATGGTATCAACAACGTTTTTCACGCTTACAGCCTTGGCAGTAATTGCTTGCTTGCTTGTTTTCATAGCTCCACCGATTGATTTAACATCTTTTTTCTTGTCTGCAGGTTGATATCGTTTATAGTTATCTTCTTTTGGTAAAACAGGAGGTTTGATTTGAGCCTTGTTAGTTTTAGGAGCTGCTGGAGCAGCTTTTTCAAGGAATTCATACCATTTAAGCATGAACTGGCCAAACTGATTTGCATATCCTATTCCACTAGCAATATCTGCCGAGCCATACTTACCCCAAAGACGAATGAGAAGAAGGAATTCCATTGCGTCTTCAGAATTGAAGTTAACTGCAAAATCACCAGTTTTACTGAGAGGATCATTTGGTGCACCAAGAGTAAGTTGTCCAGTAAAGCCTGCAGCACTTATTTCAGCATCTTCTGCTGCAGCGCCAGCTGTACCAGCAGCTGTGCCAGCACCGGCATCTACTACATCAGTTGCACTACCTCCGCCTTCTGTTGCAGCATCTTCTGCTACATCTTGAGTTATGTTTGCCTCTACTTGGCCAGCAACTTCGCCAAAGGAAATCCATGTAAATCCGAATGGTTGTTTCCATATTCCTTCCATGGTCAAGCCAAGCGCAAGGAATAAGCTACCAGCGGCTGCAGTATCTTCTATAAGTTCAGCTTTTCCTGCAAAACTGAGATCGCTACCATCTGGCGTTGTAATATCTACTCCTAGTACTAAGGCTAAGGATGGTTCTGCGCTGAATCCAATCATAAATGGTCCTGGATCGAGTTTATATCCATCTCCCAAATTAAATTTAAAATGTGTATCTTCTGCGATAAATTCAAAACCAATATCCTTGAGAGATAGACCATAGGTTTCTAGGAAGGAAACAGTGACACCTACACCATTACTTAGGTTTCTTGGATTGAAGAGATTGATCTTCTTGCCAAGGATGTTGACGGTACCAATTTGGGCAAGATCTTTGACCAATTGATTACTATTGAGTGTTCCAAAAATTGTTGCGCCAGCATTAAGTTCTGTTTCAATAGAATTTGCAGTAGGGAAAACATTGATACCTTGAGGACCCAGATGGAAAGTAAATTGAATGTTAGAAATGAGTACGCCAAGTGATTGAGCTGGAAGACTATCATAAGCATTGCGAACTGGGGGTGCAACAAACTTATTGTAAAATTCTCGTACAGGTAGTGGCATCACTTTACTACGCAAATCTTTGATTTTTAAATCTGCAGATACGTAGTCTGCCATAACCGCAACGCCACTCTTACCTAGGTAGTCACGAATTGCATAAAAACCGGCATGTGCAGGGAAACCATATAGATTCATATCACCTGCCACATATCCATATTGTGCTTTTTTAGTTAAATATAAACCTAAAATTGGATTATGAAGTTCTGCATCAACCAGTTCCGGTGGAACATCACTGAGGCCTGAAAGTTCTACAACGTCTTTGAATGGTGCTATCGTGCTGTCTATGAATTGACCAAGATATGAGACATAGAAGCCGCCATCATGTAGTGCTTTTTTATCGTTAGTTGTTTTCATGAATGAGAATACAGAATCGATTTTTTGTGCAGTTCTAAATGATACCTTATTAGAACCATTAAAAACTTGCATAATCGTTAGACCATGAAGTTCAAATCCCTGTTTTTCTTTAGTTTCAAAGAGAAGTACGTATGGGTTTTTTAGATGAATGCTGCGATAAGTGAAGTCATTTTTGAAACTAAACTTTTGTTGTAATCCTTCCGTTGTAAAGTCAAACTCAGCATTTACATCAAAATTGCCGAGTATCGGTAAATTGATAGTGCCATCAGCCAATAGCATCATAGCAAAATCGTATTTAGATGGATTTTTAGCATTTGGTTTTGCGGTAAAGACAAGTCGAGGTTCTTTGAAAGTACCCCAATTACGTTTCTCAAAAGTAACATCAAAGGTTTGATCAAGTTCAATTGTTAGTGTAAGACCATCTTTTTTGGAGTAAGTCAAATGACCCAGAAGATTTGTGAGATTGATATTGCCCAAGTATGGAATATTAATACCAGGAACCTTAGACAGATCCATTTGACCAGATATATCAAGTAGAACATTATTCGGATCATTCATATCTTTAATAAGGATTGATCCATTATTAATAGAGATAGTTGTAAATGGGGAACCGCTAAACTCTGGTACAAGATTACCCAATGTAATGCTCTTAAGTGCATTTACTTTTTCATATGAACCATACAGTGATATGCCTGGTTCTAGTTTACCTATAACAGGATTTGGATCAGTATATTCAATAGTGTTGATGATGACTTCACTGCCAGTAAGGTTAATAGAGATTGGTGGGATACCTGATACCATCTTATCTAAGGCGACAGTTTCTGGGAAGATTTTTAGAATAGCATCCGTTTTTGCTTCAGGTTTGAATGTTTGAATGATTTGCAACTCAGTTTTACCACTAATGCTAATCGGACTACTAATCGAAGTTTCGCCTGAGACTGTTAGTGCAACAGTTTTTATTTCTGGTTTTGCTCCTGAAGTTATCGGTGCAACGAGTGTTATATCAGCATTCATAGCTAGTTTTGTCATTTCAACAGTTTTCAGACCAGACAATGGATCAGGGAGACTCATCTGTCCAAATGGCTGAATACTTGTTGGTGTTATAATCTTTCCTGTCATAAAGATGCCTGAATCTGTAATTGTCAGCATTATATCGATATCGAGTTCTACATTAACAACAGGTAATTTTGTTTTAGAATGACCAGAGATGGTTATTGTTATGCCAATAGGTTTTTTTGCTAAATCGATAACAATAGAAAGTTTTGGATCAAGAATTGTCTCTAGGTTTAATTCAGGTAATTCAAGTTCTTTGCCTAATTCGATTTCAAACTTGGTTATACCTTCTTGGAATATAATGTCGATTGGCAAGTTGCTCATGTCTGGTAATAATGGAATACCTGAAATATTAGACAGAGCAGAGAAGCTAATAGTTGGTATTGATTTACCATCCAATTTTTGTCCAGTTAGAACAATATTTTGAAGGCTTATGCCAGACAAGAGAGGATTGTTTTGTAGCGCTGGTGGAACAAAGGCATTTAATTTGGCGAGTGGTATTGTAGCACTAAAGTTGAATGCTGGAGTCAAGTTGGAAAGTGTTGCAAGACTTGCAAGTTGTGCTTGTGGTAATGCAAGACCAGACATAAGTCCACTGACTGCTGGGCCTGAAAGTGGCATTGGTGTATATGCAAGAAGAAGGTTTGGTTTTGGTAATGAGCTGAGAATGCTACTTAGCTGTGATGGAAGTTTGAATCCTGGTGCAATTGCCTGCATGGTGCTTATCATGTTGTTAAGACCAAAATTTGGTGGAGTTAAAGCGATGAAAGCAAAATCAGCAGGTTTAATATCTTTGAAGATATCTGCAAGTGATGCTCCTGGAAGTGGTGTTTTAACGAGTTGTAATACTCCAGATACACCTTTTATATTAATTGGTGCAGCAATATCGAATGTACCAGCAATAGAGATGCCAAACTTAGTCGGAGGTGCATTAAATCCTTTAACAGGATCGAATGCAAGATCAAATACAAGTTTACCATTAACGAGTGTTGCAAATTTCATTGAGCCAACTCCTTGGCCCGTAGGGATTTTTATATCTACTCCGGCAAGATCGAGTTTTATATGCAGGTTTGTTTGAGATATATCAAATTCAATATCGGCCTGATCTAATTCTACAGGAAGGAATGTAAGCTTGCTGCAGTCAGCTTTTGCATAGACACTAATATTTGGAATTGTTGTTTTGAGTTGCTCTTTATCTTTAATGTTTTGTACAAGAAGTGATATGTCATACAACTTAATAGTATCAATAGGTGTACCAGCAAGAGCAGGTAGAATAAGCTCTGGTGTAAGTTCATCAATTTCTGCAATTATGTTATAAATTGGAAGCATATCAAGATCGAAGTTTTTTCCAAAACGTTTAACATTAGTTGTAAATTTGAATGGAGTAAGTGCAACGGTAAGTTGCTTGAAGACAATATCACCCAATGGCTTACCAGCTAGGATAGGTATCGCAGTGCTTGCCTTCCATGCTTGGTACATAGCTTTTGGTAATCCAGTATCGACCGGTGGAACACTCATTTGAACTGCGAGCTGATAGTTATTATTGATCTTGCGTAATATGAGAGTTGTTTCAACAGGAGTATTCATAAATTGTGCTACACCAGTTAATTCAGCATTATCGATCGTGATTTGAGCTGGTTTTTGTTTTCCTGCAACAATTTTTGTTTTAATTTTCATATCACCAATTTCTAAGTCCGTTAATTCTGGCGGTAATGCTGACGCGCCTGGAATGAGTGTAAATGGCTTGATGGTAATTGGTTGTATTACTTTACCTTCTAAACTGAGTGATTTTGGATCAGCATTTGCTTCAATTTCAAATTCAATTTTACCAATGATTGGTAGCTCAAGAGTCTGATGCATGCCAATGTTAATAGTAAATTGTTTAGTACTAGGGTTAATAGAAATAGTGAACTTAACTGGACCGGTTGGTGCATCAAGCTTGCCGCCAAACGTGAACGTTTTATCTGGGCCAAAGTTGCCAACAACAGGAATGTTTGAAACATTTCCAAGCTGAGAAAGTTGTGAAATACCCGATAAATCAGCATCCATTGAAAAGTTGATGACAGGTACAGAATTTTTAAGATCTTCAATTGATTTAATTTGTTGTACAACAAGATTAATATTTTTGAATTTAATACCATTGATTGGTGCTACACTAGCAAGTTGTGGAATCAAGCCTCCAAGACTTAATTCACCGATTTCACCAATAACGTTAACACCTTCCATAATATCGAGGCCAAGCTCTTCATCTTCGAATGGTAAAGATGTAATAACGAAAGCAAGTTTGCTAAAGACAAGATCACCAATAGGTAATGTAGCAAGTTGTGGTATTGCTTGCTTAATATTCCAATTTGGTTCCATCATTAGCTTGAGAACTGTATCAAGTTTTCCTGCTTTTGATTTCATTATGTCAATTTGCGCTTTAACATTAGAATTGAATGCTTGAACTGTACCGAAGAGTTCCATTTTGTAGGTGCCATCAACAAGTGAGGATTTTACTTTAAGATTGGTCATCTCGGGTGATATTCCAGCAAGAGCGGAAGCTTGTGGAACAACGGTAGCAAGTGATAGAGATTTTGGATTAATTACATCTGCTTCAAAGGCGATGTTAACCTTTTGAGTTTTAGGATCAATAATAACCTTTGAATCTACTGCAACATCAACTTGATTAAGCACGGGAACGTTGACCTTAGCAACACCATCAATAGCGATATCAAAATTTGTTGGAGCAGATTTAAGACCGTCTGGTCCCAATTGCGCAACAATATTTATTGAAGAATTGCTTACAATAGGGTTGACTTTAATGTCGTGTGGAATGTTACCAACAAATCTAAATTCTTTTTGATCAATAGTTGCCTTGAATGTACCTTCATCTATTGTAATTTGTGGAAGG